>Ga0209491_10002115_pt1 | contig 36350 bp, 27 predicted proteins | sample BON02_FD_187213 | JGI IMG/M metagenome (GOLD analysis project Ga0209491, IMG submission 187213) | Freshwater microbial communities from Lake Bonney liftoff mats and glacier meltwater in Antarctica - BON-02 (SPAdes) (version 2) | ecosystem: Environmental > Aquatic > Freshwater > Ice > Glacier... | reverse complement strand
TTCACGGCCACCACCGCCTCAACCAGACGCAGGGGCGGTTTGGCCGGGACCCTGGCAACCGCCCCGGACCTGCGCCCTCTGGCCCGCCGCTGCCGCCAACCTGCAAACGTCTGATACTTGATGCCGACCAGGGCGGCGAACGCCGCCCCGGACAGGCCGCTCCGCTCAAACTCCCGCAGGAGCATCTCACGGCGCTCGGGTGAAGTGCGCATGCGCCCCAGCGCATCAGTCTTGATCAGGGAGGGCGCGGACGAAGAATCCGACTCAGTCATAGATCTCATAGCACGCCATGCTACGGCATCTACGACTCTCATGAACAGGGGAGCTTGGTGTCACGCTTACAAATCATCCGCACAAGCGGACGTCTGTTTGTCGTATTTCACATAAGCGCTGTCGGGACAATCATCGGAACCGTGCTCGCATTCTGGATGTTGCATTCCAAAATCGGCTCACCGGCGATCGAGCAGGCATCCGGCATGATGGCTGGGAGTTACATTGGCGGCGGTGTGAATTTCATGGCATTGAAGACCAGCTACGATATTCCCGAATCCATCGCCAACCCACTCATCGTAGCCGACAATTTTGTCATGGCCGGAATGTTTGTGGTGATGCTGGCAATGGCCGCAAGTCGATGGTTCCGCGCACGCTATCCGCATCCGCACACGAAGGAATCCGCCGCCGGCGAAGCCGAGAATCTGGCGGCAGCCCACTGGAAACGAAAAGACATCTCCCTGCTGGATGTCGCGAAGTGTTTTGGCTTTGCCTTCGTCGCACTCGCCCTTGCCGAAGGGGCGGGCCGCTTGTTTGGAGGCGTCTTCCGAAACACCCAGGAATCATCGATGCCGGTGCAAATGTTGCAGATCCTGTTCACCAACAAGTTCGTCCTGATCACTACCGCCAGTCTCATTCTGGCCACAGCCCTGACTCCGCAACTGAAGACGGTCAACGGGCCGGAAGAATTTGGAGCCTATCTGCTGATGATCTTCCTGTTCACTCTCGGGCTCCCCGCTGATCTGGTCAGCGTCATCACCCAGGCACCGTTGTTCTTTGTTTTCTGTGGAATCATCGCCGGTACCAACCTCGTGTTCACGCTGGTCGCCGGAAAGCTGTTCAAGTTGAACCTGGAGGAAATCATTGTGGCGGTGAACGCGAACCTCGGTGGGGCCCCCACTGCCGCAGCCGTGGCCATCAGCGCAGGCTGGCCGAGACTGGTGTTGCCCGGGATTCTCGTCGGGATCTGGGGATACGTCATCGGCACACCCGTCGGCGTTCTGCTCACTGAATTCTTGAGCCGGTAACTCCCGCAACCGAAGGTCGCCGAAACAACCGCTCACGCATCAGGATACTCCGCCATCAACTCGAGCATCTCTTTCACCGCCTGCTCCAATCCGACGAAAACAGCGCGGCTGACAATGCTGTGTCCGATGTTCAGTTCCTGAAGGTATGGCACTTCGAAAATCGCCCGCAGGTTGGTGAGGTTCAGCCCGTGACCCGCGTTCACGTTCAGGCCGAGCGCATTCGCAAGAATGGCCGCGTTTGCGAGCCGATCTACCTCCGACTTTCCCGCACCGTCCGCCCGAAACGCATCGGCGAACGGACCGGTGTGCAACTCGATGAACTGGGCTCCGGTTTTCGCGGCGGCTTCGATCTGCGACCGATCGGGATCGATGAAGAGGCTGACGTCTACGCCCGCGTCGCGCATTCGTTTCGCGGTCGACTTGATGGCTTCAAACTGACCCCAAACATCCAGCCCGCCTTCGGTCGTCAGTTCTTCGCGCTTCTCCGGCACGAGGCAAACGATGTCAGGCTTGAGCTCAATCGCGATCTCAACGATCTCCGGCGCGTTGGCCATTTCAAAATTGAAACGGGTCGTGACAACCGCACGTAGAGCGCGGACATCAGCATCAACGATATGGCGCCGGTCCTCCCGCAAATGGGCGGTAATGCCGTGAGCACCGGCTTCAAGCGCGATCTTCGCAGCTTCGACGGGACAGGGTTCGCCGTGGTCGAGTCCCCGATAGCGTGCCTGCCGCAGCGTCGCGACGTGGTCGATGTTTACGCCAAGTTGGAGCATGGTTTCAGTGATTGACCGGCTGGGCGACAGGAAGCGGCCTGTCACCGGCGGGCGGGCGCTTGCCGTGCTTGGTGGGAGAGTTGTAGGGAAATGCCGGGAAGTCCTTTCCATCAAGCCAATGCGTCAGCAGCCAGAGCTCGATGCCGGTGAATCCAACCGCCGACTTGCGATCAATGTTCACTTCGCGGTCCCCGGTCACGGTCGCTTCGGTGACGGCATTCTCCAGTTTGTCCGCGATCAGTTTCATCCACTCCGTCCCGAATGCGCCATCCTGCTCGCCCTTCAACTCAAAGATCAGACTCACGAACCGGGCCGCCTGGTCAAACGCCCGGATGCGCGCGGCCGAGATTTCCCAGTCGTAATAAATCAGATTTTCACGACCCTCGATTTGATCGAACAACGCCTTGGGAGCCGGGGCGGCGTCTTCCTTGTTTTTCAGCGGAAAGATGCCACCGACTAGGTAGCCGCGCCCGTCGATCGTTTGGGGACTCAGGTAGGGCACAAACACTGGCAGCCCGCGCCAGAGCAGACGGCTCATATTCGTCGCGCTGATCCACTGTCCCAGTGAATACTCCATGATCTTATCATTGTAACTTTTCGGTATCGACTTGCTGAGAATGGCGAACGCACCCTCAGGATCAGTCACAGGCAGCGCAACGTCGTTCACGAAGGCGACGTTCCCCCGGCTCCACGAAAAAAGCTGGTTGGGCCTTAGTTCCTTCGGCAGCGCCTCAACTGCGGAAAAACTACCGATCCAGTTCTCCACGCCCCGGACAGCGGTGAAGGAAACAAGCGGGTCCAAGATCAATTCCTTCGGCGTCATCCATTTCTCACGACTGGTTGTCACGTCGTTCGCGAGCTGAAGATCGGCGGACATCCTGACATATTCGTTCTTCCATGAAAACGACGCCACCACCCGCCGCACATCGCCGATGACCGGCAGTTCCAGATCCCATTTCAAAATCTTCGGATCAAAGGCCAGCTTCAGCCAGTCTTCCTTCAACGCCGCCGCCGGGCGACCGTTCTTCGCCAACGCCTCCACCCACGTTCTCCCGGCGGACTTGGCGTCGAGGTTGTTGGCGGCAACCAACCATTCGCCGAGGCTGACGAACGAAACACCCTTCGCGCCGCCCTCATCCGCCATCCGCCACCCGTTCGCGCCGGCAATGTTCAGTTCCTGAGGCTCGGCCAGCTTGGTTTGGCGTCCAAACATCATCAGCGCGCTCGACCAATTTTTCCTGCCCTCGTCGTCGAGTCGGATGGCGACCGCCCAGGACGATGTCGCAAGATCACTCCCGACGACCAGTCCGAACGATTCATTGGGGAACAATTCGTCAAGCAACGGTCGGATGAAGGAGATCCCGCCCGTCCAGCCGTTCTCCGTCATGCCGAGCTGCGCCGGCAGCCAGGTGGAGAGCCGGCCCTTGATCTGATTTCCAAATGCACCGGCGGGCTTGATCTTGGAGACGGTGCTCAAGACCGATTCGGGGTTGGATTTGAAAACTTCGTCAGTGCCGGCAAAATGCCAGCTCAACGTGGGCCGGGCATCGGCGGCGCGTAAGTTCGACGCCACCAACATCACTCCCACCAGGACCATCAATCGGCTCAATTGTTTCATAAACAAGACCCTCATTGCCAAACGTGGATCAAATTGGCAAATCCAAACACAATTGGTTTGCCCTCTGTTCACGCAAATTGATTCCATCCGCCGGTGCGACGTTCAAACTATTTCCTCATTTCTTGGCTCCCGGTCGTTCTCTGGTTTCTTCTGATTTTTGGCGCGTCCACCGACATGATGTCATCCAACCGGACGTCGCGGATCATCGAACCGATCCTGCAGTGGTTCAAGCCCGACGTGAAAGAAACGACCATCCGACAGATCCAGATCGTGATCCGGAAGGGCGCGCACGTGATCGAATATGCCATCCTCGCCCTCTTGTTATACCGAGCCATCCGGCGGACTCTGGGTCGTGGACCCGACGATTGGTGTCGCCGATGCGCGGCGTGGGCGTGGGGCATCACTTTTCTCTATGCCGCGTCCGACGAATGGCATCAGACGTTTGTTCCCAGCCGCGGAGGATCGATCCACGATATGTTGATCGACTGCTGCGGCGCGGCGCTCGGTCTCGTTCTGTGGCACGGCTGGCTGTTGTACCAGCGCGAAAGGAAGTTACAAACTGCCGGTTGAGTTCCCGCGCCCGGTCACATAGTCTGTCGGCGGATAGGAAACTCATCCCCCGGCCCCATGAAACAACCGCTTCTCAGCGTCGTCGTTCTGCTCATTGCAGGCATCGCGCTGGGGAACCACGTGGAACTGCCCGTCCACACGCTGCTCGTCGCCGGCTTGATCGCGGGCATCGCCGCCTTCTTCCTTGATCGAATTCGGACTTGGCTGCTGCCCGTGATCCTTGTTCTCGCCGGAGCGGCCGACGTCTCGCTTCACCAGCAGATCATCAGCCCGATCGATGTGCGAACCGTTCTCCCGGCCAACGATGAACTGGCGACGGTTCAGGGCACCGTCACCGCCGTCCGTCAGAACCCCCCCCTGGAAGGCTCGGCCGATCAACCGCCGCACTTCTCGGTGCAGATTCAACTGAGCCACGTTCGCCCGGGCCGCGCTGACTGGAGCCAAGTCCACGGAAAACTCATCGCCTCCGCCGAGTTCGACGGCGCGAAGAACATCCAGCCCGGTCAGACGATCCAGCTGTTCGGCGTCCTTTCCGCGCCGCCCGGGCCGTTCGCTCCCGGCATGTTCGACTACCGCGCGCATCTCGCCGACCGCGGGATCTACTTTCTGCTCCGCTCGGAGGAGACCGCGGACCTGATCATTCTGAAATCAACGCGAGCACCCTTGGTTGTCGGCTTTCGGAAATGGGCCATGGCCGCGCTCGGACAAGGGTTTCCCCCGGACGATCATTCCATCGAACTGCTCTGGGCGATGTGTCTCGGCTGGCGAACTGGACTCACGGAAACCGTCGCCGAGCCGTTCATGAAATCCGGAACGATGCACCTCTTCGCCATCAGCGGGCTCCACGTCGCGCTCATCGCAGGAATCCTGATCGCGCTCCTCCGGTTCGTGCGGATCAGCCGGGCGTGGAGCGGGATGATCGTGATTCCGATGCTCTGGTTCTTCACGGCGGCGACCGGCTGGCAGGCTTCGGCGATCCGGTCCTCCATCATGATGAGCGTGATCCTGTTCGCGTGGGGTCTGCGCCGTCCCACCGATCTGATCAACACGCTCAGCGCCGCCGCGTTGATTATTCTTTTGTGGGATCCGAAGCAGCTGTTTCAGGCGGGCTTTCAACTGTCGTTCGCCGTCGTGGGCACCATCGCCCTCACGCTACCGATGATTGAAAAATGCCGTCAAACCATCCCGATGGCTGATCCGTTTCTACCGGTTCAACTTCGTCCAAAATGGAAACAATGGCTCGATCAGCTCCTCAATTTCGGCGTCACCGCGTTCCTCATTTCACTTGCAGCCTGGCTCGGCTCGCTGCCGTTGATCATGTACTACTTCAACCTGCTGACACCGGTCAGTCTGCTGGCAAACGTAATCGTGGTGCAACTGGCGGCGCTCGCCCTGGCCTCCGCGTCCGGTTGCCTGATCTGCGCTCCACTCGTGCCGGTCTTCGCCGAACTCTTCAATCACAGCGCCTGGTTTTTCATGACCCTCATGATCCGCGTCAGCGAATGGTTCAGCGAACTTCCGCTCGCGTGGTCCTACACGAAGGCCCCGCCGTTGCCGGTAATCGTTTGCTATTACATCGGCCTAATCACATTGCTGACCTCGCCCGACTGGCTGCCCCGTTCGGCCCGGAGACTGACTACCGCCATTTCTGGAGCAATCATCGCCGTGATGTTGTGGAGCCAAAATCACGCGGGCCCGCAATTGACGCTGCTACCTCTGCGCGGCGGGTTGAGTGTGTTTGTGGAGAACCTTGATGATGAAAACTGGCTGATCGACTGTGGCGACGCGATGAACTACGAGTACCGGACACGCGAGTTTCTCAAGACACGCGGCGTGAACCGCATCGATAATTTCTTCGCCACTCACGCTGACGTCCGGCATCTGGGAGCCGCCACCAATCTGATCGCGGAATTCCGTCCGGAACATATTTTTCTGAACCCGATCGCACGGACATCGGGCAGCTATCGCGCAATGGCCGATTTCATCGAAGCACGCCACCTGAAAAGCGAACTGATCCAATCCGGCGAGGTGATCGGCCCCTGGCTTGTTCTTCACCCGGCGGCGGATGATCGTTTCGGCAAGGCCGACGCCGGTGCCCTCGTGATGTTGTTGCACTTCGGCGACGAGACAATCCTGCTGTGCGGCGATTTGAATTCAGAAGGACAACAAACCCTCGTGGACCGCCATCCGAAGTTGAACGCCGACACCGTCGTCATCAGCCCCAACAGCGACGGTCGCCCGGTCCACCCAGAGTGGCTCGCGCAACTCCGACCCAAAACAGTCATCATCGCCGACTCGATCTCCCCGGCCGCCGAGCGGGCCGCCGATGCGTACACCGCCCGACTGTGCGATTCCTTCGACACCGTTCGGATCCTGAGTCGCGAAGGAACACTTTCACTGAAGCTCAAGCCTGCGAAATAGCGGAAGGGCCTCCGATCACCACGCGTGCCGCACCGCCGCCGGTTCAGACCTTCACCCAGCCCTTGTTTCGGCTGCTCTTGAGAATCGCTTCGCAGAGCTCGACTTCGTGATGGCCATCGGCGGCGGTGGCGAAGAGCACCGGGGATTTCTTCCCGCTGGCAATGTGCTCGTACACGGCGCGACAATGCATCTTGTGACTGTCCGGAAAACCTTCCGGATGACCGCCTGGGTAATCGGTGAAGCCGGCGACGTCCTCGCTGAACCCGGCGGTGCCGCGTTGCAAAATCTGGTTCGGCTCATCGCGTCGCCCATGAATGATTTCATTCGGTTGCTGGAGATCCCATTGCACGCTGCCCTTTGTTCCATAGATGCCGAGATACAAACTGCACTTCCACCCGGATGCCACCTGTGAGATCGACGCATTCGCGTGAACACCGCTGGCATGACCGTGCTTCGCCTTGCCGAATTTCAGCAGCACGCTTCCGAAATCCTCGGTGTCCACCTTGTAGGGCACCATCGTCTTGGGATCGATCTTCGCGAATGTCTGCACCTCGACTTTGGGACGGTAACGATTCTTGTGAAACGTCTCGATGTGCGCGAACACATCGGTCGCCTTCGATCCGAGAATGAACGACACGGCATCGATCCAGTGCGTGCCGATGTCGCCGATGGCGCGGAGTTTGCCCCCTTCGCTCGCGAGTAACCGCCAGTTGTAATCAGTCGGCAGCTGGAGCCAGTCCTGAAAGAAATGGCCCTGCACGTGCATGATCTGACCCAAATCACCACGCTCCACCATTTTGCGCATTTGCAACATGGCGGGAAAGAACCGGCACATGTAGTTCACGGCAAAGACCGGCCCGCGTTTGCCCGCCTTCTTCACCGCGTTGGCGACCTTCACCGTTTCCTTCGACGTCATGCCCAGCGGTTTTTCGCACACGACGTGTTTCCCGGCGGCGAGGGCGGCGAGAGCTTGTTCCACATGCGCCTTGTTCGGCGACGTGATGTGCACGACATCGACGTTGGGCGAGCGATACATCGCAGCGTAATCGTAGTCGCCGTAGACCTCGGGAACACCCCATTTCGCAGCGGTGGCTTTGGCGTTCTTGGTAGACCCGCAGATCGCGGTGACCTGCACACCGAGACGTTTGAGGGCTTCAATGTGAACCGGACCGATGAACCCGGTGCCAATCACACCGGCGCGAAGTTGATGAAGTGGGGTGGACATTCTTGGGAGATTAAGAGTTTCCGACGCCGAAGAACATTCGAAAATACTGATTCCGAAAACTTCAAGCCGCTCCGATCTCCGAATGTTTGGCTCTTCTGATCGATATTCTTGCAGTTGCGCATTTGAGTTCAACACTCTTATCAACCTGGCCAAATCGGTCGTGCATTGGGAATTGAAGGAGAACTACAATGAGCAACATGAAATCGATTCAACCTCTGCGAGACAAACGGGATTGAGTGGAATACGAGAAAAAGGGGGAACCGTGTCAATGGATTGGACCGACACGTTCGAGGCCCCGTTGAAGTTTGCAAAACGGGGGGCTCATAACGGGGGTGCCAGCACGATGCGGAATCCGATGTCGCTGCAGCGGTTGTCGGGGCCGTAGCTATCGCGATTGGCAGATCGGTTGAACGAGGTGTCGTACAGCCACGAACCGCCGCGCGCCACCCGCAGCCAGCCGTCTGTTGAGCCGGTGAAGTTTGTGACCGTTCCTCCGGGATACGCGTCCTCCCAGATGTCCTGACACCACTCCCAGACATTTCCGTGCATGTCGTGCAACCCCCAGGCATTGGGTTTGAGTTGTCCGACCGGATGGGTCGAAGAATCACTGTTGTTGACGAACCATGCGTGGGCGGCCAGCTCGGTGCCGGCCAGGTCGTCCCCAAAGTAGAACCGTGTGATGGAACCGGCACGGCAGGCGTATTCCCATTCCGCCTCAGTGGGCAGACGATAAACGAACCCAAGAGGCAACTGGCCGGCCTCTCGTTCGTCTGCGGTTTGTTTCTTGCAATAGGCCACCGCCTCGTTCCAGGTCACTTTTTCCACCGGAAGATTCGTCTGCCCCTGATACGCGCTTGGGTTTACCCCCATGACCTCAAAATACTCCGACTGTTTCACCTCGTATCGTCCCATCCAGAATCCCTGGGTGATGAGAACTTCGGTGGGTGGGTCCTCATCCGGGCCGTGTCCCTTCTCGGACGGGTAACTGCCCATTTGAAAACGACCGGGCTGAATCCAAACCATTCCATCCGGCGTGGGGGCGGGTGGTTCGATTGACGCGTTGGTTGCAATCGGGACAACCCCGTCAAACTCCTGCTGAACCGCAAGCGGCACGGTTGCCGTCCGGGCGTACAGAGTTTGGAGAACCGACACCGGCAGCACCACGACCGGACCCAGATCCAGCTGCATTCGAAGCGAATCTTCTTTCAATCCTGCGCTTGTTTCCTCCCCGGTGCGCAACAGGATCTGAATATCGCGCGCCCCTTTCAAAAACCGCACCTGCTCAACTTCGTCGAGTCTGGCGGCCGCAGAATTGCCGCCTGGACCGGACTGCGGATTCCAATCCAGCGGTTGACCGCTCAGCATGTCTCCGTTCTCAAGCATCAGAAAACGGCGCGTGGCAACGCGGCTGGCTTCGCTGGCGCGTTGTTGAAACACAATGCGCTCAATCTCAAATTTGTTTAGCTGAACAGGTTCTCCCGACTCTGGGCGAAACTCGATTGGGTCATTGAGAAAACCGCTGAACTGGTTTCGGTTCACCGTCTTAATGCGGTCCAGATGCCCCGGTTGCTGGTTGATCGTTATTCCTGCCAGCCAGTCGATTTCGAAAGGAATGGAACCGTAGGCGGTGTGAAGTATCAGGTTGTGGTTGATAACTTCTCCTTGGAGCATTTCGCCATTGGTCAGGTAGACCACGTCCGCTCCCTCCAGACGCGGAGTGCCCTCGATGGCTGCCACCGGCTGAAAGGTTCTGGTCTCGTTCGTTTGGGCTGTCAGAGAAACCGGCGATGCGCAGACAAAGGCCAGACAACCGATCGCGATCGAGGGGGCAAGCCGGCCGCAGACCGCTGTTCTTCGTTCATTGCAATAAGTCGCGTTCATCCTATTTGGGTGGATCCTTGACGATGAACAACGTCAGAGCGACGCCGGCAAAAGCTGCGGCAAAACCAAGCATCCATGTGATGGTGATGACTTCATCCATCGGGCTGACAATTCCGCCGAGGACCTTGTCCAAGGTACGGAGGATTTCGAGGTAGGACAATTGAGGCAGTCCGACGAAATCGAATCCGAGATTGGAAACATGCCAGAGCCCAATGGCGCCGAGGATGGCGATCAAAGCGTTGCGGAACATCACGACCAACATGAGTGTCAACGCCGTGACCATCCAAGTGCAGCTCACGATCTTGGCGATGGTGATCAACATCCAGAACGGCGTTACCGATGCCGTGCGGGATCCGATGTCGTCCACGCCCCTGCCGGTGAGCGCGTTCAACACCACTTCCGCGCGGTTGAGTTTCTGTTCCTCCGGTGGCGGCAGCACCATGCGCACGTCCGCGTTCAATCCGAGCAGTCCCGGCGTGTCGTCGCCCTTGAATCGGACGATGGCGTAATTGCTTTGACGCCCCCAGCGATCGGCCTCGGTCATCGCGCCAAGCCGGTCAACGATGCCTTCGTACTCGACGCCCTGGATCGTGATGAATGCCTGTAGCCCCACTTTGAGCCGTTTGAATTCGTTGAAGTTGTAGACCGGCACCCGCAACTGATATTCGTCCAACGGCGCGATCGTGAACAGCTGAGTACCGATGCCGGCGTATTGAGAAGGGCGCACCAGAACTTCCGTAAGATAACCGGTGACCGGCGCGGTGACGGTCGCGTGCGTCATGCGTTTCCGCGTGTCGAGGATCTTCGCGCGGGCGGTTTCCACGGCACGCTCGGCCACGGCGATGGCATCTCGGGCGACGCGCAAATCATTTTCTGCATTCTTCAAGTCGCGTTTGCTGGCCCGCAGGTCTGCTGCCCGGTTGGCCTGTTCCAGTTTGCTCAGGAGATCCTTGGCCAGTAGTTCACGCTCGGCGCGGGAGAGAGCTTCCTCGGACTGGGAAACAGTGCGCCGTGCATTCTCTGCGCGACGACGGACATTCTCGACTTCCTGACGGACGTTCTCCTCCTCGCGCCGTTCCCGTTCCAACTGGTCGAACAGCGCGCGGTCGTCAATCAAGGCCAGCACCTCGCCGGTGGTCACGGCGTCTCCGACTTCCAGTTCCATGGAAAGAATAGAACCATCGATCTTGGCAAAAATCTTATTGGGCTCCCACGCCTCGACCCGCGTGTTTTCGGCCTTCGCGGAAAGATGGCCGGTCTCGGTGCGGACCAGTTGGTCCTGCCGGACTGCCCAGAAGCCTGAAGGAAGAAGCACGCCGACGATCAACAACGCAATCATCAGGCAACGCGCCAGGAGTTTGCCTCCAAGGTATTCTCCACGAGTAATTCCCCGGGAGAGAATCGCGTCGTTGAGGCAATGTTGTTCGCGGGCCAGTGCGCCGCCGGCGATGAAGATGACCGCGTGCATCCAGAGCACGACATAAGTGGCGAAGACCGCCTCCAGCATTTGGCTGGCGACTTTCTGCTCAGCTTGCATTCCCTTCAACGAAAGGATCGAAAGCGCGGCGCTCGCCAGGAAAAAACCGCGAACCAACCACGAACCCAACATGGACCGCATGTCCACACCCATCAGAATGCGGATGGTTTTCCATCGGCTCGAGACGGCTTCCTGCGCAGAACCCGACTGGCCCGGTGGCGGCGCCTCGATCGAAGGCGTTGTGCTGTTGGAGGCGTTCGTCGTCATGATGACTTGGTGTTAACGCGTTCGAACCCACGGAACTCGTCCTCGGTGATCAACTTCAGATAAGCATCCTCCAACTGGCGGCCGATGGAGTTAATGCCGGAAACCGTGACGCCGTGTTGACGGGCCAGTTCCAGCAGGCCATTCACCACCTCGCCGACGACGTCTTCGGCATCCAGCTCGATCCGAATCCGCCCGGGTTCCTGACTAAAAATCCGGCGGTTCAGGCGGTCTTTGATGCCGAGCAGAAATGCATCTGGACAACTGCTGATGCGAAGATCGAGCAACCGGTGCGGTAACATGTTTTCCAGATCGGCGCGCGGCCCGTCGAACAACAACTGCCCCTTGTTGAGAATGATCAACCGGTCGCAGACGCGGTCGATGTCGCCGAGGATATGCGAGCTTAACACCACTGTCTTGTTGCCACGGAATTTTTCCAGCAGATCCAGTGTCTGCATCCGGCTGATCGGATCGAGACCGGCGGTGGGTTCGTCCCAGAACAACATTTGCGGGTGATTCATCAGCGAAGCGGCGACACCTAGCCGCGTTTTCATGCCCGTGGAATAGGTGCCGATCCGGCGGCTGGCATCGTCGGTCAGGCCCACCGTTCGCAGGAGCGTGCCCATGCGCGCTTTCTGTTCAAGCCGGGAAAGACCGAAGCAGCGCCCGACAAAATCCAGGTATTGGATGGCGTTGAGATCTTTCGGAAAAGAAGGGTCATCAGAGAGAAAACCGAGCCGCTGGCGGACGGCCTTGGCACCGGGCGACATGCGTTTGCCGAACACGTTCACAGTGCCCGCACTCGGAGTGAGCAGACCGAGGGCGATGCCAATCGCAGTGGATTTCCCGGAGCCATTGGCGCCTAACAAACCGACCGTTGCGCCCAAGGGTACTTCGAACGATACATCCGCCAGAGCGACCTGACGATTCTGGTAAACCTTGGTAATTCGATTGAAGTGAATCGCCGGCGGGTTCATCCCCCAATCGTGTGCGCGACCCGAACCAATTGCGAGTGAAAGTTGGCGCCTGTCCAGGCGTAGAACGGAACGGGGTCAACAGCCACGACAAGGCACTCTGGAATGAATGGAGTTTTTCATCGCGGTTTAAGTTCAAATACTCTCACTCCGCCGGCTATAAATCCGCCGAGCAACAAATGGAGAGGCTAGACCAATCGGCGTGAGGTGTTTCGAAGGGTAAGAGCTTAATGGGGTTCATGTTCAAAAATAATCCTCCACAAGTCTTGGTCGTGGGCGCGGGGCCGGTGGGCATTCAAAGCATGAATATTGGAATGCGCGAAGCCATTGATCTGGCTTCCACCATGGCGGATCTGCTTAAGGGCACGGCACCGCGTGAACCACTAAATGAATACAACGCGAAGCAACTTGCCGAGTGGCGATTACACCTTGGGTCGTGCGGTTCGTTAAAGACGGACGGCAAGACAGATCCGTGGGTGTCCGGTATTGCGGATCGTCTGCTGCCGTGCCTGACCGCGTCCGGGGATGATCTGGCCCGATTGGTTGCACAACTTCACCTTGAGATGCCGCAATCGAATCAGGTCGGCGCCACGGCTAGCTGAAGTTGTATTCTAACCAAAAGTGAAGCGGCGGAAACTCAATGCGTCAACACGTAGAAAACGATATTGCTCCGCATCGGATACGAAGAATTTTCTGAGAAGTTCTCGAAGAACCAATGACTGACGCCTTCTGCCTCCCAGCCGTCGGTCAAGTCGGCGTCCAACATGACGGTGACGGGGTCAGTGACAGGGTCCCCAGCGGTTGACACAAACGTTTAGTGATGGTTGAGGGTCGCGCCGAGCACCAGTAGATCGTTCAACGGAACATTTCAATGGTGCCAACAGCGGCCAAGAAAAGCTGAATTACGAGAAGGATTGTCGCTGCTGTCGGACCCATAATCCCTCACGTTGGGACTGGACTTCTGTGCTAGCTCCTCGGTACTTCTTCGCAGCCACCAGTTCCGACACAAACTTCTCCACATGCGGAACCAAATCATCGTCTTGTCCGTGCTCGGCGATTTGGTTAACGATGGCACTGCCAACGACGACGGCTTCGGCGGTTTTCGCGACGGCCCGCGTATCGACACGGTTTTGGAGAGTTTACGCGTGGGATTATTCGACGTTGGTAGGCCACAATTTCGTGTCGCACTGTTGCCGGTAACCGGAAGGAGGGACCGCGACAGCCCCCCACCCGGCACACAAACGTCCGCACAGGGATGCAATGACAACGACCGCGAGAGGATCCGAGAATCTCAAAGCCCATCGGTGGACCGTGCGGAGCCTCGGTCCCCACCCACACCCCACGCTCTCAAACGAACCCAGCCAGATCACGGAGCAGTCTTGCCGTCCGCCGAGAATTCACTAGGATCGGCGTCGTGACATTTGTTGAACAGTTTAACGCGCTGCCGGTGGATCAGCTTCGTCGGCTTTCAGTCGATACGACGGCGGATCAGGTCCGCCGGAGTCTCGGGCAGGCCCGCCTGAGCCTCAACGATTTCGCGCGGTTGATTTCGCCCGCCGCCGGGGATTCGCTGGAGTTGCTGGGTGAAAAATCCCAGGCGCTGACCCGTCAACGTTTCGGGAAGGTCATCCGACTGTTCGCGCCACTGTATGTCTCCAACGAGTGCATCAACAACTGCCAGTATTGCGGGTTCAGCCGGGACAATCCGATCCTGCGCGTGACGCTGTCGATCGACGAGATGATCACGGAGGCGCGGTCGTTGAAGGAAAAAGGCTTCCGCAATATTTTGTTGGTGGCCGGAGAGCATCCGAAGTTCGTCTCCAACGGTTATCTGTCGGAATGTGTTCGTGCGTTGCACAAGGAAGTTCCCAGCATCTCGCTCGAAGTCGGGCCAATGGATACGGAGGATTACCGCGCGATGGTCGACGCTGGCTCCGAAGGGCTGGTGGTCTATCAGGAGACGTATGACCGGGCGATTTACAACGACATGCACACCACCGGACCGAAAAAGGATTTCGACTGGCGGTTGGCCACGCCCGAGCGTGCCTACTCCGCCGGGTTCCGGCGGCTCGGAATAGGCGCGTTGTTCGGTCTGGCGGACTGGCGCTTCGAAGCACTGTCAGTCGCCGCCCACGCTGAATATCTGTTGAAACATTGCTGGAAATCCCAGCTGACCATTTCACTGCCTCGACTGCGTCCGTGCGCGGGTGAATTTCAACCGCTGACTCATCTGACCGATCGCGAGCTGGTTCAGCTGGTCTGCGCGTTTCGCCTGTTTCTACCGGACGTCGGGTTGGTGTTGTCGACTCGCGAACCGGCGGCCCTCCGTGACGGATTGATTCCGCTGGGGATCACAATGGTCAGTGCCGGAAGTCATACCGAGCCGGGCGGATACACGGGTGCGGGCCAGGAGAATCTGCATGTCACTGAGCGCGGAAAAATCAAGGCTCTCGCCCAAGGTTCCAGCGAATGGGCGGCGGCGGGAAACAGCCCCCGCACCGCGACCAAACAGTTTGAGATCGCCGATGAACGCAGCCCGGAGGAGATCGCCGACCTCATTCGGAACCTCGGCTGTGAACCGGTCTGGAAGGACTGGGACGCCGCCCTGCTCTCCTGATTCGGAGACCAAGCCGATGCCCGCACAATTCATCATCGCCAATGGAAAGGAAACTTCCACTGACCTGCCGTGTTCCATTGAACAGTTCCTCGCGGATCAGGGTTTGATGCCGCGAAGCGTGGTGGTCGAACACAACGGTGAAGCTGTTGCGCCGTCGTCCTTCGCAGAACGGGATTTGTCCGCCGGAGACCGTGTTGAAATCGTGCGGATCGTGGCGGGGGGTTAGGTTTGATCGGATAAACCGGCTTGCGTTCAGGACAGTTTTCCGAGCATCGTCACCCATGAGTTCCGTCGAAGAACCGATCCATCTTGACCCGGAACAGGTGAAAACCCTGGAAAAACTGCTGGCCGACTGCCGGCATAATGTGAACAACAATCTGGCGATGATCATGTCGGCCCTCGAGCTGGTGCAGTTCAAACCCGAGGCCACGGAGAAAATGATCGGGACGGCGATGTCCCACTCAAAAAAGATCACCGTTGAGTTCGAAACATTCGCCACTCAATTCGAGCAGGTTCTCCGCAAGGCACGGTCCGAAAAAACGACGAAATAGATTCTCTGTGATAGGTTCGCCCAATATGAAACTGAAAATTCCAACAGTGCTCGCCGCGATCCTTTTGACCGGGCTGGCGTCATGGGCACAGGTGGCGGTAGAAATCCCGGACCAAACGAACGCGCTGCCGAAGGCGGTACAACCGACCGGCGACGTCGCTGAGAAACCGACGACAGACGTTCCCTCCGCAGCACCCGATCTGGTAACCATCCAGAAAGAACTCGCAGGAATGTCCCCGGAGGAACGTAAAGCCAAACTGAAGGAATACCGCGACCGATACGGCGCGAAGAAGAGCGCACAGACAGCGAAGGCCCCGCAGCAGATCTCCGCCGCGGAATGGAACGCGTACACGCCGGAACAACAAGCCCAGCTCCTGCACGCGTGGCAGGCGAACCGTCAAACCGGCCAGCTGACCCCGGAACAAAGGCAGGCGCTGCTCAATCTCAGGCAGGCGAGCATGGAAACCCAGATTCAAAACCTGCAGCTCAAACAGAAAATCGGCACCCTGACGGACCGGGAAGCGACGGCACTGCAACAGTTCGAAGCCCGACAGAAACGCCTCATCGGCCAACCGATCCGACCGCCCCAATATCGGGGCAGCACTGTGGCACCCGCGCCCTCCACCGTCCCCGCCGGCTCCAACTAGGCCAATTCGGAAACCCGGTTTCCCGAGGACGAATGGATACCAGCGATCAGGACTACATTGACGCCGTCCTTGCCGGGAACAGCCAGAGCTTCGAACCCCTGATCCAAAAGTACCAGCCCCGGATCTTCGCGACCGCGCGCAAATATTCGCGGAAGGAAAGCGAGGTCGAGGATATCGTTCAGGAAATCTGGATGAAGGCCTTCAAAAAGCTCTCCAGTTTCCGTGGCGACGCCCCCTTCGAGCACTGGTTGATGCGCCTGGCGGTCCGGACCTGTTACGATTCCCTCCGCGGACATCAGCGAAATCGTGAGTCCGCGTTCTCCGAGATTTCAGAGCCCGAGAACGACTGGCTCGAACGTTTCGCGGCGGATCCGGGGAATGCGCCGGAAGACGCGGACGCAGCCCGGGCGCTGGTCGCCAGATTGATGGAAAGTCTCACGCCCAAGGCCCGATTGGTCATTCAACTGCTGGAAATTGAGGAGAAATCGGTGAAAGAGATCGCCGGGCTGACTGGATGGTCGGTTCCACTGGTCAAGGTCAGGGCCTTTCGGGCAAGGGCCGAAATGAGGAAACAACTGGCCCGATTAGCGCAAAACAAGTATCTGTAACCCTAATAAAGACGGTATCGTCTGAGCAGAAAGAGTAGTCTTATGAAACTGGAAAACCTACAGCAGAAACTAATCGCTGCCGCACGAAAAAACCCGCCGAATGACCACGTGCCCTTTGCTTTTGAGAAGCGCATCATGGCGCGGTTGGCCGGGGCGACGATCCCCGACGGTTGGATTTTGTGGAGCCGGGCGCTCTGGCGCGCCGCCGTGCCCTGCCTGATGCTGGTGGTCTTTGCGAGCCTTTGGTCCTCCCGATCCATCAATTCGGATGCGGTGGAGTTTTCAATGCAGTTTGAAGATACCGTTCTGGCCGAGTTGAACCAAAACCTTGAGAATTCCTGGTGAATATTCTTCGCGTCATCCTCGCCACCCTCGTCATTTTCGGTACCGGAGCCATGTCCGGCTATTTTATTGGCAAAAAGCAGGCCGTCCAAAATGCCGTCAATGCTCCGCAGACAAGGCCGGTCGGCGGCACCAATGCGGCGCCTCCTCTTGACCGCGGCCGGAGATCCATGTTGGACCGGATGCAGAAGGACCTTACCCTGAGCGACAAGCAACGGGAGACGATCGGGGCGATCTTTGCCGAGAGCCGCGAACGCTCCAAAGAACTCTGGAAAGAGATCAAGGAACCGATGGATAACGAAGTCAAACGGGTCCACGAAGAAATTAAGGCGGTGCTCACGCCGGAACAGGCCGTCAAATTTGAAGAGATGGACCAGCGTCGCCGTGAATTCCGGAACAAAAACCGGGATGATGACGGAGCGGACGAGCACAAGAAAGATTCAGGTTCCGCTGATCAATGTTTCATCCGTCCGCTTCTGACCCATCAATGTGCTCTCTGATCGCACGTGCGATCTTTTCCCGCCGAAACGGTTTCCACCAGTAGAGCGTCAGAGCATTGCCGATCACGATCAAATCGGAGGCACCCATTGCAACCGCACACAACATCGGATTGATAAACCCGAATGCGGCCAGAGGAATCGCCACGACGTTGTAAAAAAACGCCCAAAAAAGATTTTGTTTAATCTTCCGCAACGTCGCGCGAGCCAGCCCCAACGCCTCCGGAATCGCCGTGATTTCCGAACGTAACAACACGATGTCCGCTGCGCACCGGGCGATGTCATTCGCCTGGCAGACGGCGATCCCCAGATCCGCCTGTTCCAGCGCCGGGGCGTCGTTGATTCCGTCGCCGACGAACGCGACCCTCTGGCCTTTGTTCTGAAACTCCTGGATCAGCTCCGGCTTTCGCTCAGGGCTGGTTTCCGCGAACACCTGTTCTCTCGGAATGCCTGCCTGCTTCGCTATCGCGTAAGCGGTGGCCGGACTGTCTCCGGTCACCATCGCCACCGTCCACCCGTGATTTCGGATCTCCCGGACCACCTGCGCCGCACCGGGCTTCAACTCATCACGCACAGCGATGAAACCCATCAACGACTGATCCGCCGCAATTGCCAGTATGGTCGCTCCCTGCGCGGACCATTCTCCGGCAAAAACCTCGCCTCGGGCGACGTTGATACCCAGTTCGGCAATCCAGCGCACCGAACCCAGCCGAACAATGTAAGGGTGCGACTGAAACGGATCCAGTTCCAGCTCGGCCTGTAGTCCGCGCCCACGAATCTCTTCCCAGTGTTTCAGGGGGTACGGCTGCCCACCGTAGGAGGCCACCGCCTTGCTCAACGGATGGCTGGACATGCGCGCCAGCGAGACCGCGACGCGCATCTCGTCCAGCGGCGGTCGGTTACCGTCCCCGAGGTAGGTTTCGAACCGCGCTAGTTCGGGACGTCCTGTCGTAAGCGTGCCGGTCTTGTCGAAGAGGACCGCGTCAATGTCACCAGCCTTCTCCAACGCCACGCCGTCACGTATCAAAATCCCCCTCCTTGCGGCCGCGTTGGCGCTCACCATGATCGCCGCCGGTGTGGCGAGCCCCATCGCACACGGACACGCGATGATCAACACGGCGGCAACATTTAGCAGCGCCGCAATCAGATCGTTCGAAGAAACCGTCGAATGCCATAAGACCCCGGAAAGTGTTTCATGAACCGTCCGCGCGGATTCCGGAAACATCCACCACCACAACCCGGTGAGGATTGCGATCATCACCACGACCGGCACGAAAATACTGCTGATCCGATCCGCCAGACGCTGCACCGAGGCGCGGCTGGCTTGTGCCCGCTTGACTGCTTCTATAATCCGGGCGAGCGCGGTCTGATCCCCTGCCCCGGTCACCAGCATCAGCAGCCGTCCGTTGAGATTGATCGTTCCCGCGTAAAGCCGGTCATGCAGTCGTTTGTCGACCGGCATTGACTCGCCGGTCAGCATGGATTCATCCACTGCCGAATCGCCATCAATCACGGTTCCATCCACGGGGATCGCGTCGCCTGGACGCAAAACAACCGCGTCGTTCAACCTCAATTCCGAGGCGGCAACCTCCTTTTCCGATTTGTCCGATTCCTGCCGTCGGGCCGTCGCGGGCGCGAGGTTCATTAGCGCCTTCAAGGCGCCTTCCGCCTTGCTGCTGACCCGGCGCTCCAGCCAGTGACCGAGGCCGATGAAAGAGATGATCGCCGCCGCCTCCATGAAATGCAGATGTCGGTCACTTCCCGACAGCAGCAATCCGAGACTTAGTATATATGCAGTCGATGAACCGAGCACCACCAGCGTATCCATCGACGATTGACCAAGCTTCACCTGACGCCACGCCGCGCGGTAGAAACCCGCTCCTGAATAGAACTGAACGAGTGAAGCGAGCCCGAGCGACAGCCAGCGGTACCACGTCTGTGCGTGCCAATAAAACACCCACTCGCCGAGCATGAAGAACACAGTGACCGCGATACCCAGAATCAGTGGCTTGTCCAAAGGACGTTCCGAAGGTGGGCCGGAATCGGCGTCCTCCAAAACCTCGGCGACGTATCCGGCCTTTTTCACCGCATCAACCAGCGATCCGTTGCTTGCGCCGCGCGAGCCGACGAGCTTCACGATCGCGTCCGCTTGATCCATCCGGACATCTACAGATTGAACTCCCGCGATGCTTTGAAGCGCCTCGCGCGCGCGCCTCACGCAATTCTGACAGGTCATCCCGTTGATCCGCAGATGAACGGAGGAGACCTCGGATTGGTGGGTCGAATTACTCATGAACTACGATCATTCATCGGACTGAAATAAGAAACCGGTGGCGGCGAACTCCGGTGTCTCTCGTCAATATCCCTCGCGATAGCAGTGTCATCCGGGGGCCTGAAGAGAACTCGCTGTTCGTCGCGTTGGTGGCAACTTGCGGTAAAGGCGAAAATCGATCGCCGTATTGATAACCCAAACAGCGATCAACACCGTCGTACCGGCCGACGTTCGCATGAACGCCATTGCAGACGGTGATCCCAAAAACCATGCCACAAAAGGAATCCCGACCAGCAATATGATCGATCCATTCAGCAGATTATTTCCTTTCAAGTCATGCTCTGAAGAGGGTCGCAGGAGCGCAACCATTCCTATCAACAACAGGACTGAGAGACCGCCGATCAGGCTATCGGTCAGTTTGAACGCGAGTAGAAGCACGACAAGCCACGCCAGCCATGAAGCCACCAAGCGAGGACGGTCCCAAGAGAGCCGTCGTTCTGTCGTGGCGGAATTCATGCCGGATCGTTTGCCATCGTTCACGAAACGAGTCAACGCCTGTTCGACGAAAACAAAAGCCTGAAAAACCGGAGCAAGACTCCCGGCTGAACCGCCTTACGGGAGCTGGGTGTCGCCCATCAGAAAACGGTCGCACTCGCGCGCGGCGGCCCTGCCTTCGTTGATTGCCCAGACGACGAGACTCTGACCGCGGCGGATGTCGCCGGCGGCAAAGACGCCATCGATGCTGGTCGAGAACCGGCCGTACTCGGCGGCGACATTGCTGCGCGGGTCTTTTTTCAGCCCCAGCTGTTCCACCAAATTCTGTTCGGGACCGAGAAAACCCATTGCCAGAAGCACGAGCTGCGCGGGGACCACACGCTTGCTGCCCTCGACATCAACGGGCAGGAACCGGCCGTCCTTATTCAGCCATTCAATATTGACGATCTCGACGCCGGTCAGGTTGCCCTGATCATCGCCGATGAATCGTTTTGCCGTGACCAGATACTCGCGCGGATCGCCGCCAAAGACCGCAATCGCCTCCTCCTGACCGTAGTCGATCTTCAACGTCTTGGGCCACTCCGGCCAGGGGTTGTTGGCGGCGCGCTCCTTCGGGGGTTGCGGCATGATCTCCAGCTGCTTAACGGATTTACAACCGTGTCGCATCGAGGTTCCAACACAGTCCGTCCCGGTGTCGCCACCGCCGATGATGACAACATCCTTGTCCTTCGCGAAAATGGGTGGTTGTTGACCGGAGAATTTCGTATCCAGCAGATTCTTCGTGTTCGCCGAAAGGAATTCCATTGCGAAATGAACGCCCTTCAAATCGCGGCCTTCGATCGGGAGATCACGGGCCTGAGTCGCACCGCAACAAAGCACGGTGGCATCAAACTCCTTCTGAAGAAGCTCGGCCGGATAATCGGTACCCACCGCAGTGTTCGTCTTGAACTCTATTCCCGCTTCGGTCATGAGATTGACCCGGCGTTGAACGACTTCTTCCTTGTCTAACTTCATGTTGGGAATGCCGTACATGAGCAGTCCGCCGATGCGATCCGCCCGCTCAAAAACAGTCACCTGATGACCGGCCTTGTTCAACTGCTCGGCGCAGGTGAGACCGGCGGGACCGGACCCGACGACGGCGACTTTTTTGCCGGTTCGTGCAGACGGCGTCTTTGGTTTCACCCAGCCTTCTTCAAATGCGCGGTCGATGATCGAGCATTCAATGTTCTTGATGGTCACCGGCGGCTCGATAGAGCCGAGTACGCACGACCCTTCACACGGGGCGGGACAGACTCGACCGGTGAACTCCGGAAAATTGTTGGTCTTATCAAGGCGGAAATACGCCTCCTTCCAAAGCCCCTTGTAAACGAGGTCGTTGAACTCCGGAATCAGGTTGTTGATCGGACAACCCGAGGCCATGCCGCTGATCATGATGCCGGTGTGGCAATACGGCACACCGCAGTCCATGCAACGCGCGCCCTGGATGGTGACCTTTTCATCGTCACGGTGGGCGTGGGTTTCTTTCCAGTCCTTGAGGCGCTGTTTTGGATCGCGCTCGGCAATGGTCTTCCGTTCGTACTCCAGAAATCCGGTTGGTTTACCCATGGCTAATTACTTTGATAAATGTAAACAGTTTCAGCATTAATTTCCGCCCACGCGGGAGACGTCATAGGCGTTTTCTTCAAAGGCGGCCATCACGGCTTCCTCGCCCTTCAGACCGGTCGCCTCCATTCGTTTGAACGCCGCCAGCATCCGCTCGTAATCCCGCGGCATGACTTTGCGGAACTTCGGAAGCCACTCGCTCCAGTTGTCGAGAATCAACCGGCCCCGCACGCTGCCAGTGTAACCGACGTGCTGCTCGATCCTATTTTTGACATTTTCAATGTCCGCTTCATCGGAATCACTGAGGTTGTAGAGCGACACCATCTCGTCGTTGAGCTTCGACGCAAACGAGGCGTCCTCATCCACGACGTAGGCGATGCCGCCGGACATGCCGGCCGCGAAGTTGCGCCCGGTCGAGCCGAGCACCACCACCGTGCCGCCGGTCATGTATTCACAACCATGATCGCCGACTGCCTCGATGACGGCGTGAACACCGCTGTTGCGCACGCAAAACCGTTCGCCGGCCTTGCCCGCGATGTAGGCCTCGCCGGCGGTTGCACCGTAAAACGCGACGTTCCCGACGATGATGTTTTCGCTCGCCACAAACGTGGATTCCTTCGGCGGATACACGACGATTTTGGCACCGCTCAAACCCTTGCCGATGTAGTCGTTCGCATCGCCTTCGAGATCGAAGAACATGCCCTTCGGAGTGAACGCGCCGAAGCTCTGTCCGGCCGAACCCTTGAAGTTCAACCGGATCGTGTCCTCCGGCAGACCGGCCGCCCCGTAGTTGCGGCTGATCTCTGCGCCGACCATGGTGCCGACCACGCGATCTGTATTCTTGATGTCCAGCGTGGCCTCAACTTTCTTGCCGTCTTCAATCGCCGGTCGGCACAGCTCCAACAACGTCGTGGTGTCCAACGCGCGGTCGAGCAGATGGTTCTGTTTGGTCTGACAGTAGGTGCCGACTTCAGGCCCGACTTTCGGCCGGAACAGGATCTTCGAGAAATCAAGTCCATCGGCCTTCCAGTGATCGATCGCCTTCCGCATTTCCAGCCGGTCGCAGCGACCCACCATTTCGGTGATTTTTCGGAAACCTAGTTCGGCCATGATCTCGCGCAGTTCCGTGGCGATGAACTTCATGAAGTTCACGACGTAATCGGCGTCACCCCGGAAATTCTTCCGCAATTCGGCATTCTGCGTCGCCACACCTACCGGGCACGTGTTCTTGTGACAGGCGCGCATCATGAGGCAGCCCAGCGTCACCAACGGCGCGGTGGCAAAGCCAAACTCTTCGGCCCCGAGCAGCGCGGCGATCGCGACGTCGCGACCTGTTTTCAGCTGACCGTCCGTCTCGACAACTACGCGGCTGCGCAGATCGTTCAGCAACAGGGTCTGGTTCGTTTCCGCGAGACCGAGCTCCCACGGCGCCCCCGCGTGCTGGATGCTTGAAAGCGGTGACGCGCCGGTGCCGCCGTCGTAGCCGGCGATGAGAATCACATCGGCACGCGCCTTGGCCACGCCGGCCGCGATGGTGCCAACGCCGATTTCTGAAACCAGCTTTACATTGACCCGCGCATGCACGTTCGAATTCTTCAGATCGTGAATCAGCTCGGCGAGATCTTCGATCGAGTAAATATCATGGTGCGGCGGCGGTGAAATCAGCCCGACACCCGGAGTGGTTCCGCGGACTTTCGCAATCACCGGCAGCACTTTGTAGCCGGGCAGCTGACCTCCTTCACCGGGCTTGGCACCCTGGGCGATTTTGATCTGTAGCTCATCGGCATTCACCAGATAATGGCTGGTCACGCCAAATCGTCCGGAGGCTACCTGCTTGATGGCGCTGCGGCGGAGATCGCCGTTTGCGTCCGGGGTGAACCGGGCGGAATCTTCGCCGCCCTCGCCGGTGTTGCTCTTGCCACCGATTCGGTTCATGGCGATGGCGAGCGTCTCATGAGCCTCGGCACTGATCGATCCGAAGGACATCGCCCCGGTCTTAAACCGTTTCACGATCTCATCAACCGACTCGACTTCCTCGATCGGCACGGGGTTTTTCGACGGGAGAAATTCCATCAGGCCGCGCAGCGTGTAGATGTCCCGGGACTGCTTGTTCACCAGGCCCGAGTATTCGCGGAAAATATCCAGACTGCCCAACCGGGTCGCCAGTTGCAGCTTCTGAATGACCTCCGGGCTGAACAAATGTTTCTCCCCATCGGCGCGCCATTGCTGGACACCGCCGGATTCAAGCTCCGTGGCCACTTCGCCGCGCGACGGAAACGCCTGCCGGTGACGCATCTTCACTTCACTGGCGATCGTCTCCAGACCGACGCCCTCGATCCGCGAAGCGGTGCGCGTAAAGTATTTGTCCACGACCGATCGGTTAAGACCGATCGCTTCAAAAATTTGCGCGCCGCGATAACTGGCCACCGTGGAAATACCCATCTTGGACATTGTTTTCACGATGCCCTTGACGCTCGCCTTGATGTAGTTTTCGCAGGCCTTTTCGTAGTCGTAGTTGATCTCGCCCGTCTCAATTAGATCCTGCAACGATTCAAACGCCAGATAAGGATTGATCACGTCGGCACCGTAGCCGATCAACAGTGAGTGGTGATGCACTTCCCGGGGCTCACCGGATTCGAGCACGATCGACACCTTCGTCCGGGTGCCCTCGCGAATCAGATGGTGATGCAGTCCGGCGACCGCCATCAGCGCCGGAATGCCGGCCTGACTCGCGTCGATGTCCCGGTCTGACAGGATGAGAATGTTCACCCCCTCATCGATCAACTGGCTCGCGCTCTCAAAGAGCTCTTCCAGAGCGGCCTCGAGGCCGCGCCCGGTCGCTTCCGGATGCACCCGGTCGGGCAGATCGGCATTCAGACCTTTCGGCACTTCGTCCGGGGTGAACAGAATTGGCAGCGTCGCGGCGTTGAATCCCTTCCGCTTGATCTGCCGGAGGCGTTCAAGATCCCGATTGTTGATGACCGGCTTCTCCAGCTTGATCATCCTGCAGCTCTCCGGTTTCGGATTCAGGAGATCCCCCTCCGAACCGACAAACGTTACGCTCGCGGTGATAATCGCCTCACGGATAGAATCAATCGGCGGATTGGTCACCTGCGCGAACAGCTGTTTGAAATAATTGTAAAGCAGCTGCGAACGGTTCGACAGCACGGCCAGCGGCGCGTCGTTGCCCATCGATCCCAACGGCTCCACGCCGGTGTTGGCCATCGGGGCCAGCATCATTCGCATGTCCTCAAACGTATAACCGAACGCCTGTTGACGTTGAACAATCTTGTCCGTGTTGATGCCGTTGACGCCTTCGGGCTCCGGCAAGTCCTCAATCCGGACCAGGTTATCCTTGAGCCAGATTTCATACGGCCTCTGGGTGGCAACGGTTTTCTTGATCTCGCCGTCGTCAACAATGCGGCCTTCTTCCGTGTCGATCAAGAACATGCGACCGGGTTCAAGCCGCCCTTTGAATTTCACGTTCGCGGGATCAACCTTCAGCACGCCGACTTCGGAGCCCATGATTACCCGGTCGTCCTTGGTCACGTAGTAGCGCGAAGGCCGCAGGCCGTTCCGATCCAAGACCGCACCGATCCGGACGCCGTCCGAAAAAGCGATTGATGCCGGGCCGTCCCACGGCTCCATCAGTGTGGCGTTAAATTCGTAGAACGCGCGTTTCTCGGCGCTCATGTGCCGGTGATTTTCCCACGGTTCAGGGATCATCATCATGATGGCTTCCTGAATCGGGCGCCCCGTCAGCACGAGAAACTCCAGGCAATCGTCAAAGACCGCCGAATCGCTTCCGTTGTCATCGATGACCGGGAGCAGCTTCTTCAGATCATTGCCGAACAGTTCACTGGTGCAGAGTGATTGCCGCGCGTGCATCCAGTTCACGTTGCCGCGAAGCGTGTTGATCTCGCCGTTGTGAGAAAGGAAACCGAAAGGCTGCGCACGTTTCCAGCTGGGAAACGTGTTCGTGCTGAAACGCGAATGCGTCAGCGCCATCGCCGAATCCATCGCCGGGTTGTGCAGATCGGGAAAATAGAACGGCAACTGCCCGGTGGTGAGCATGCCTTTGTAGATCATCGTCCGGCTGGAGATTGAACTGATGTAGAAATACTCCCGGCCTTTGAGGTTGGAGTTCTGGATCTGGCGCGACGCGACACGATTGATGACGTACAGCTTCCGCTCGAACGCCAGCGTGTCCTCCATCCCCGGACCCCGCCCGATGAACGCCTGTCGCATCTTGGGTTCGCTAGCGGCGGACGCCTTACCTAGTGTCGTGTTGTTCACCGGAATCGTCCGCCAACCGAGGAACCGCTGGCCCAGCTCCTTGACCACGGCTTCAAAAATCTTTTCCACCTGCGCCCGCTGCCCGGATTCGGGCGGCAAAAACGTGACGGCCACCCCGTATTCACCCTCACCGGGGAGATCCACTTTTGCCTTCTTACTGACTTCCTTGAGAAAATTATGGGGGACCTGCATAAAGATCCCCGCGCCGTCGCCCGTGTTCAAATCACAGCCGCAACCGCCCCGGTGATCGAGGTTCGAACAAATCTCGATGGCGCCCTGAATGATCTCGTGAGAACGCCGTCCCTTGATATCGACGACAAATCCCACCCCGCACGAATCGTGCTCAAAGGCGGGGTCATAGAGCCCCTGCGATTTGGGGGCGCCCACATGGTCATGTCTGTCTCTGGTCATAGTTGAATCTCTCGCATCGCAGCGAGCGCCGAAATGAAATGGAAAAACGGGAATCAATCAACCCTATTCTGACAGCGTCGGCGCGCTGAACATTGCCGCGCAGACTCTGAGTTTCCAGAATTGCTTGGCGTTTTAATTGGTATCCACCAAAACAACGGCGAAATTATCAACCTCGGCAGCGACAAGACGGAGCACCCATTTCCGCCTGATTTAGCGAGAAAGTCTATCGACGCGCAGCCGCCCGATCCCAGACTCCGCGCCGGGCATCTCACCTTCGGGAAAGAAAGTTTTTCCTGCTCTCTTTAGATTGGATTCATTCAATGATTGCCGACACACCGACGCCGGGACCTTCTCCAGCCGACTCCGGAGTCAAATTCGTGCGTTTTCCAAGCGCATGGCTCTCCCTGCCACGCGTGCCAAATGATCCGGAATCCATGAACGATGACCGCCAACTGTTTCTACAAATTTCGGTGTATTCCGGTCCGTCCCCTCCGCGCACTTCCGTTCCAACCAAGTATTAGTTCCTTTCGTCCCCCAATTCAAACCGATGTTCCTCGACACGCTGTGCGCCGCAGAGGTTTTCAATCGGGTCGCTCCCCGCGATTGACTCCGCCGCCTTCAATTCGATAGATTGTCGGCATGTCTACTTTCAAAAACCGCAGGGGCTCGGCACTCGTGGCCGTGTGTCTTGCCGTGTTAGTTTCAACGGTCCACGCCGCCGAAAAAGCAACGAAAGCACTGCTCATCACCGGTGGATGCTGCCACAATTACGAATATCAGGCCAAAGCCCTGACTGAAGGGATTTCCAAATCAGTGAACGTCGACTGGACGATCATTAACGAAGGCGGCCCCGGCACGAAGGCGGAGATTTCGTTGTACGATGATCCGAACTGGGCGAAGGATTTCGATATCGTGATTCATAACGAATGTTTTGCCGACACGACGGACGAGGCTTACATCAAGAAAATCACGAGTGCTCATAAAGCCGGGGTGCCCGCAATGGTGATTCACTGCGCGATGCACACCTACCGCACGGTCGGGTTTGATGACTGGCGCCAGTTCCTTGGTGTGACGAGCAAACATCACGAGCATCAGAGCAATTACCCGGTCAAGGTCGTCGCATCCGATCATCAGGTCCTGAAGGGATTCAAGACCGACTGGGTCACGCCGATGGACGAGCTGTATATCATCGAAAAACTGTGGCCGACTGCGACGGCACTCGCCACGTCTGTGAGTGAGAAAACGGGTGAAGCGCAACCTGTTGTGTGGGTAAACCAGTATGGCAGGGCCCGCGTCTTTGGGACAACCTACGGCCATTCTGATGACACGTTCGGTGATCCCGTGTTCATTGATCTGCTGACACGCGGATTTGAGTGGGCTTCTGCAAAGGATGAATGAACGGATCAATTCCGATATTTTTCAAGAATTTGCTTTTCATTCAGCCCTCCAATCACGACTGTGCGAAAAATGAAAAATCTCATGGAAACCATGCTCCAAATTCAGGAGTTACAGTTGGTTCACGAAGCAGACCCCGAGACGAACAAGGAGCTGATCAAGCTTCGCAAGCAGATCCCTCCCCAGATCATCGGGCATTTTGACCGCATGGTGGATCGCGGAAAGAAGGCAGTGGCGATCGTTCGCAATCAATCCTGCGGTGGCTGCCGCATGAAAATTCCGATCGGCATGATTGCCACGCTCAAACACAACGAGGACATTCACCTGTGCGATACATGCGGGCGTTACCTGCTGTTGGAAGATGAACCGGAGGTTCCAACTCCACCGCCCGCTGCCAAGAAAAAACGCGGACGCCCACCCAAGACAAAGGTCTGATCAATCTCCATCTACAAGCCCGCCTCAAAGGCGGGCTTTTTTTCTCAGCCGGGACCATTCATTTGATCGGAACCGTCATCCCGCCCGCAGGTTCGTTCGGAGAACTCACCCCACCAGAAATCGATGTCAGCGAAAGGTGGGGCGAGCTCTCCGAGCGAGTCTGGAGGTCTAGCGGGCCAAGACCAGTCACTCCAATCGTAGAAAATTGATCCTGCCGCAGCTGGGTTACTCCTGAATGAAGTAACTGAGGTTCTCCAGCTCGATCGCGAGATTGACGTTGTTCACCATCACCTCCTCGGGAACGGTCAATACCAGCGGCGCGAAATTCAAGATGCCGGTGATGCCGGCCGCCACGACCTGGTTGGCGACTTCCTGGGCCACGGCGGCGGGCACCGTGAGAATCGCCATGCGGACGCTGTGCTCGATGATCATGGGCGCAAGTTTACTCATCGGATGAACCGCCACGGGCAGGCCGGCAAACCGCCCTTCCCCCGCCTGTAGATCGAAGGCCGCCACGATCCGAAAACCTTCCTCGCCGAACCCGCGATAACGCAGCAGCGCAGCGCCGAGATTTCCCACCCCGATCAGCACCACCGGTTGAAGACTGTTGGTGCCGAGCGTCTCGTTGATCAGAGCGCTCAGTTGATCGACGTCGTAGCCGCGGCCGCGCGTTCCGATCTGGCCGAGGTACGTCAGATCCTTCCGCAGCTGCGTGGACTTCACGCCGGCCGCGTGCGCCAGGGCCTCGCTGGAAACGGTCTGCAGCAGGTTCGACTTCAATCGATTCAGGCAACGCAGGTACACGGACAACCGGTAGACCGATTTTCGCGGGATATTCTGTCGGATCGGTTTCTTCACAACGGATGACATAAAAGTGCGGGCGATCTGACCGGCTCCGGTCAGATGACGGAGTGCGGCGGCTTCGGGTTGTTGGATTTGATCCGGTCCATCTCGATGGATTCCATCGTGGCGCTGGTCTTCTGCAACTGGAGACGCAGGCGGGTGAGCTCGCGCGCCTGTTCGACCACGACGCCGTTGAGTTCATCGTATTGATGTTCGAGGTGCGCGATGCTGGTTTCGAGGTGCGCGATTTTCTGGTTTGAATCCGGATCCATAAGCGGTCCGAGACATTCCCATGAACAGGTTTCACCGACCAGCGCGTTTTTCACCTTTACCGGATCGGCCCATGTTCGCGATAAATTAACTCCTTCCGGTGCGATCCGAAGGCGGATGAGGGTTAATTTCCTGAAACGTAATGAAACTCGGGTTGCACGTGGGGAGCCGTTTCGGATAGGCTGAAACCGAACCCGAACCCTTTACACCGATAATTATGAGCACAACCGCTAAACTCGACAAACCGGCCGCAACCGGCACCCAACTCGATCAACTCAAGAAGTTCACCACCGTCGTGGCTGACACCGGGGATTTCGGAGCGATGAAACAATACGCCCCGCAGGACGCCACCACCAACCCGAGCCTGATTTTCAAGGCGGCCCAGATGCCCGAATACCTGGCGCTGGTCGACAAAGTAACCGCCGATCATCCCTCGGCATCACAGTCCGAGATTATCGACCGGCTGCTAATCGCGTTCGGCTTGGAAATCTTGAAGATCATCCCTGGTCGCGTTTCCACGGAAGTGGATTCCCGGCTCTCGTTTGACACCGAAGGAACGATTGCGAAAGCTCACCAATTGATCGGATTTTATGAAGCTGCGGGGATTGATCGCAAACGCATCCTGATCAAAATCGCTTCGACTTGGGAAGGCATCAAGGCCGCCGAACATCTTCAAAAGGAAGGCATCAACTGCAACCTCACCCTGCTCTTCTCGCTCGCCCAGGCCGTCGCCTGCGCCGGGTCCGGCGTGAAACTGGTCTCGCCGTTCGTGGGCCGCATCCTCGACTGGTTCAAGAAAAGCACCGGCAAAGATTTCACGGGCGCGAACGATCCCGGCGTGGTGTCCGTGAAGGAGATTTACACCTACTACAAAAAGTTCGGCCACCAGACGGAAGTCATGGGCGCGAGCTTCCGCAACATCGGTGAAATCCAGGAACTCGCCGGTTGCGATCTGTTGACCATCAGCCCGGATCTGCTCGGAGAGTTGCAGGCCTCGGCGCAGCCTCTCACGCGCAAGCTGAGCCCGGACGCAGCCGCAAGCGCCGACCTCAAAAAGGTAAACATCACCGAAACCAGTTTCCGCTGGATGATGAACGAAGACGCGATGGCCACCGAGAAAACCGCCGAGGGCATCCGCAACTTCACCAAGGATACCTTGAAGCTCGAAGCATTCATCGCCGGGCGCCGCCAATAGATTTGCCCGGTTCCTCCAACTGGCGGGCCTGCGTTTTCGCGGGTCCGCCAGTTTTTTTGCTCTCGTGCCGGCCAATCCGCCCAGGTAACCATTGTCGTAAATTTACCGAAAACCTTGGGAATTTGGGAGTTGCGCTTTGAGAGTGACATGAGAATATCGGATTTCAGCATGTTCGTCTTCCTGGCAATCGTATGATTCGAGCCGATCAACCAATGAGTAGTCTGTGGTCACGCCAAATTGCGGTCGTTTTTGCGATCCTGACTGTTGCCGTTGCGGCACCGACTGGATCCTTATTTGCGCAAGAGGATCCAGAATCGGTGGAATTCGATTTGGAAAAGATAAGGAAGGAAAATGACGCGCTTCGGGAGCAACTCAAGAAACAGTCCGAGACGGTTGATGCCCTGATCAAGCGCTTCGACGATCTGGAGAAAAACACACTCAAGTCGGACATCACCCTGGGCGACGAGTTTTCCCCGCTTGATCCCAACGAACTTCAGGCTCCTCGTGGCCATTCGTGGCTCAATCTGCAGCTGTTCGGTGACGTCAACTATCGCGTCGGCGGCGCTGCGCTCAATGGAAATACGTTGCCCAACACCTTCTCCCTTGGACAACTGGACCTGTTGGCAACAGCTCAGATCTCGGAACGATTTAGTGTTCTGTCAGAAATCGTGTTTCAGTACAAGGTCAATGATGTCTCCGCCACGTCGGTCGAGCGACTCTTCCTCCAGTATAACGCAACCGATCTGTTTAATTTTCGGGTTGGCCGAACCCACACTCCATTTGGTTATTGGAACGAAACCTTCCATCACGGCACCTGGTTCCAGACGACGATTCTCCGTCCGGAAATAATGAGATTCCACGACGGTGGTTCGATTCTGCCGATTCATTCTGTGGGTATAGAAATGTACGGATATCAACCGTTTGATCCCGTCGACGTGCAATACTACTTCGGGGTCGCCAACGGGCGGGGACGCACCTCGCATGAAACACTGAACCTTCAGGATCTCAATGGAAACAAGGCCTTGTATGGCGTGCTGACACTCGAGCCCGCCCTGGTGCCCGGCCTGAGGTTTGGTTTCAACGGCTACGGCGACAGCATTCCGGAGGATGTCGATCCCACCCATCAGATTCACGGCGATATCGACGAACTGATCCTCGGCGGGCATCTCGTTTACATCCGCAACAACATCGAGTTTCTATCCGAGGGTGACAACGTCCGGCATACCATCGCGTCCACCGGTGAGACCTATAACACCTGGGGCTGGTACGCCCAGGCAGGCTATCAACTCGGGCCGGTGAAGCCGTACTTCCGCTACGACTATATGAATATCGACGAGGGCGACCCGTTCTACGGACCCCTCTTTCAGGATATCACCCGCTACACCGTTGGAATGCGGTGGGATCCGATTGATTGGGCCGCGTTCAAGGTGGAATATCAATACGTCGAAACGCCCGGCCTGAACGATCCAAACGCATTTTACACCCAGGCAACCTTCACCTATTGACCGATATGGGCAGACTGAATGCAATCCTAGTCGGCGTCTTGTTCGCTGCGATGACCCAGGGAATCCTGGGGGCGGAGATTGCGATCGTCGTCAACAAGGAGAACCCCATCGACGAAATTTCGTTGAAGGATCTCACGGCCATTTTCGAGATGAAGAGGCAGAAATGGACCGGAAGCGAACAGATCTACCTCGTGCTTCTAAAATCCGGACAGGCGGAGAACGACGTGGTGCTGGACAAGATTTACCAGCGATCCGATGCCGCCATGATCAAGTTCTGGAAAAGAATGCAGTTTAACGGCCTGGGAAAGATCCCCAAGAAATGGAGTTCCAGCGCGGACGCCAAGATCGTCGTCAGCAAGGTGCAGCAATCCATCGGCTACATCGACGCGGCGGAAGTTGACGACAGTGTAAAAGTCCTCAGCGTCGACGGACTGATGCCTGGCGATGATGGTTATCTTCTCAAACAGGATTGACCCTTGATCGGCTGACTATGCGGGTTCGAACAAAAATTCTCGTTTTCTCCCTGCTGTTGTCCCTCCTGCCGCTCGTCATCATCAGCTTTATTTCAAACCGCGTCGGACAACAGGCTCTGCAAATCAGCCTCGGGCAGAGCTTCAAGGAAAACGCCCACGGCATGGTTCGCGAGTTTGATCGCACCCTGTTCTATGTTCAGCAAAACGTAAAAGCATGGTCGCAGATGGATCTCATGCACGGGGTTCTCGCCGGGGATCCGGACGCAGAAATCGCGTCGTTCCTGTTCGAGCTTGCGGAACAATACCCCGAGTTTTCCAGTCTACTCGTCATGGACACCGACGGGAAGATCATCGCCACGAACCAGCAGGAACTGGATGGTAAACAAATGGACCTTGCCGAGTACCAGGATGCGCTTGGTGGCATCCCCCAGTTCAAGGATGCACACCACGACCCGGTCAGCCAACAGTGGGTGGTCAATTTCATTTTTCCGATTGGACTGGAGGGAGCCGGCACCATCGGCATCCTGGAGGCGCGTTGGAACCTCAGCTCACTCACGGGAATTGCCCGGGAACAGAAAGATTATTCGACCGCCTTGCTGCGGGGCGACGGTGTCTTGTTGCTCGCACCAAAATCAGATGAGGCGCTGCTGTATCGAACCAATCAAGTCAGTCAGGTGATCCAGTCCCACGTTGATGCCACCGGAGCGACGGAAGACTACCTGATCACGGGCAACCACCTCGGCAAGAACGCACTGATCGGTTACAGCTATTCTTCGGGCCACAAGGAATACAAGAGCCACGGTTGGTTCGCGCTGGTGATGCAAGACACTGACCTTGCATTTGCCCCGGTGTACCGGCTCCAAAAAAACATCCTGAAGCTGGGGCTCCTCGTCATCGGCCTCGTCTTCGTCCTGGTGCTGTTCGTCACGCGACGAATCAACCATTCGATCGCCGGACTCACGCTGGTCGCCAACCAGGTCGCCCACGGAAATTTTGACGGAGCCGTCACTTACAAATCAGACGATGAAATTGGAGATCTCGTGAACACATTCAACGGGATGATTCAGGACCTCAAGAGCCAGCGGGAACAACTCGTGGGCAAGGACTACCTTGATTCCATCATTCATTCGATGAACGACATGTTGCTGGTCATCGATCCCGGCGGTGACGTCAAAACCGTGAATCGCGCTACGTGTGAACTTCTGGACACGAAAGAATCCGAGTTAATCGGGCGAAAAATTCGAGAGCTGCTCAAAACTGAAAAAGGCGACTCCCTGTTGCTCGCGGACGACTCCGTGGAAACCGTCATCGCAGAAAACATCGAAGTCTATTTCGAGAACAAATCCGGCGGACGAATTCCCGTCTCCTTCTCCGGCTCCAAGCTTAAAGATTCCAGCGGGGCGACGATCGGCATCGTTTGCGTCGGCCAGGACATCACTGAGCGCAAACGTTCGGAATACGACCTTCACGAGGCCAAGCTCGCGGCTGAATCGGCCAACAAGTACAAGAGCCAGTTTCTGGCAAACATGAGCCACGAGCTCCGCACGCCCCTCAATGCCATCATCGGTTATTCCGAGATGCTGCAGGAAGAATGTTCGGACGCCGGTCAGAAGAGTTACGCGTCTGATCTGGACAAGATCCATGGTGCCGGCCGCCATCTGCTGGGCCTCATCAATGACATTCTCGATCTTTCCAAAGTCGAAGCGGGAAAGATGGAGCTCTACGCCGAGGATTTTGAAATCTCCAGACTGGTTCAGGATGTTTCATCAACCGTCACACCGCTGGTCGAGAAACGCTCCAACCGTTTGAAAATCCAATGTCCGCCCGAGCTCGGCCTCATGCACGCCGATCAGACCAAGGTCCGCCAGGTGCTTTACAACCTGATTTCAAATGCCAGCAAGTTCACCGACCACGGCACCATCACCCTTGACGTGTCGGAAGCAACCGACCTGGGACTCCCGTCGGACGGCGCTCCGACTGCCGGGATCCTGTTCAGGGTGGTGGACACCGGGATTGGGATGACGGAGGAGCAAATGTCCAGGCTGTTCGAAGAGTTCTCCCAGGCCGATGCTTCCACGACAAAACACTACGGGGGCACAGGTCTCGGATTGGCCATCAGTCGGAAATTCTGTCAAATGATGGGTGGCAACCTGACGGCTCGGAGCACGTTTGGTGTCGGATCAACCTTTGAAGCAAGACTCCCCCGATCTCTGGAAATGGATGTCGATGCTGATACAGCGACCGGACAGAAGGAACCTGTGCCGGTCCCGGATCATTCCTCACCGACCATCCTGGTGGTTGATGACGATCCCAATGTTCGCGATCTGATGAAGCGGTCACTCACGAAGGAGGGATACCACGTCGAACTCGAAGGGGACAGCCGGCACGCGGTCGCACGCGCCCGGGAGTTGAAGCCAACGATGATCACTCTGGACGTCATGATGCCGGGCATGGACGGATGGACCGTGCTGAGCCAGTTGAAAAACGACCCCGAACTCGCCGATATTCCGGTGGTGATGCTGACGATTGTTGATGATCGCAATCTCGGATTTTCCCTGGGAGCCATTGATTATGTGACCAAGCCGATTGACTGGCCCCGGTTAAAATCAATCCTGGCGAAATTCAAATCAGCCGCCCACGACGAATCCATCATGATCGTTGAGGATGAGGAGGGCATACGTGAGTTGTTCCGCCGGAATCTGGAAGGGGCGGGCTGGAACATCGTTGAGGCGGACAACGGCAAGACGGCGCTTGATCAGCTCGAAAAGAACACGCCCAGCCTGATCCTGCTCGACCTCATGATGCCGGAAATGGATGGGTTCGAGTTCATGGAACACCTGCGATCCCAGAAACGCTGGGAGTCGATTCCAGTCGTCGTGATTACCGCCAAGGATTTGACCCAGCTCGAACGGCAGAGCCTCAACGGCAAAGTGGTGAACATCCTGCAAAAGGGCGCCGTGACCTCAAGCCAGCTCATCGACGAGATTCAGTCCGTGATCAAGGGCAGAATCCACTGGGAGATCTAGTGGTCCCGGGCGGCTCGTCCAGACAACATCCCGAGTTCGCTGATTATCGTCCGGCCGTTGTATCGGTCTCACCCGAGAAAATGACGGGGCAATCGACCGGATTCTCCCAGACGAAAGCCCCCCGTCACGGGTGCGTTCAGCATTTGGGTCATGGGGCACGTCCAAGGCGGCGGTAAACGCGCACGCAGTCCAGACGCTCCGCGCATGTCCGAATCGCTCCGGCAATCGCGCCAGCGTCTTAGAGCCTGTCCGAAAAATCGGTGGAGCCCGGATTTCAGGCCAGTCGGCGGAGCAGAACGCCGATCATGGCGAGCTGAATCCAGCCGGTGGCGCTGGATTCGGTCTTTTCATAATCCCTTACCAGGCG
>Ga0209491_10002113_pt1 | contig 36425 bp, 36 predicted proteins | sample BON02_FD_187213 | JGI IMG/M metagenome (GOLD analysis project Ga0209491, IMG submission 187213) | Freshwater microbial communities from Lake Bonney liftoff mats and glacier meltwater in Antarctica - BON-02 (SPAdes) (version 2) | ecosystem: Environmental > Aquatic > Freshwater > Ice > Glacier... | reverse complement strand
GCAATATAATTGAACAGCTAAACGCTGAACAAATGAGACAGGACATTCCTGCATTTTCTTCAGGTGATACTGTTGTAGTAAAAGTAAAAATCAAAGAAGGCGAACGTGAACGTGAACAAGCCTTTGAAGGTATCGTAATTGCTAAACGTAACCGTGGTTTACATTCAGCATTTACAGTACGCAAAATTTCAAATGGCGTTGGTGTAGAACGTGTTTTCCAAACACATAGCCCTGCAGTGGCAAGTCTAGAAGTTAAACGTCGCGGTGATGTTCGTCGCGCTAAACTTTACTACTTGCGTAACTTAACGGGTAAAGCAGCACGTATTAAAGAAAAATTGGGTTAATACGCGGTTAGCAGAATCGAGTGTTGGTTCTGACTGCTTGAAAAAAGAGTGTAACTGTTTTCAGTTGCGCCCTTTTTGTCGTTATGACTAGCCTTATTACTAAAACAATTCTTGAGACGCCAGTCGGGCGTATATTACTCCATACCAGTGAGACGCATCTCTACGATGTCGTAATACTAATAACTAATGACGTTATTGACGCTGATCTTGTAACATCAACACTTGCTCAACAGGCTGTTAATCAACTTAAATCCTATTTCATTGATGGACAATCTACTTGGACATTGCCGTTAGCCGAACAAGGCACACTCTTTCAAAGAAAAGTATGGCAATTTTTGCAAACAATTCCAGCTGGTGAAACACGGACTTATTCAGATCTTGCTCAGGCCCTAGGTACATCTGCTCGTGCCATAGGTAATGCCTGCAGAGCTAATCCTTTTGCTATTGTTGTGCCATGTCATCGTGTGGTATCAAAATCAGGAATCGGTGGCTATTACGGGAAAACCAGAGGCTGTGAAATCGTTTTAAAACAGTGGTTATTAGACCATGAGCATCATTAGTTGTTATGAATTCAGCAAAGCAAATAATAAGCACTGATCGTTATCTTCAACCTTTTTTAGATTCTTTATGGTTAGAATCAGGTTTAAGTAAAAATACAATAGCCGCTTATCAACGTGATCTTTTAGCTTTTGCGGCTTGGTTAGGGCAGTTTGATATCGATTTAATAGCCGCTAGTCGCAATGATATTTTACGTTATCAAAGTGTACGGATGCGCGAAGGCCGTAAAGTACGTAGCGAAGCACGTTTATTATCAAGTTTAAGACGTTTTTACCGTTTTTTATGCCGTGAAGATATTCGAGATTCAGATCCAACCGTGCAGATTGAATCTCCTCGATTAGGACGCTCTTTGCCCAGCAGCTTAACGGAAGATGAAGTTGAAATGCTGTTAGCTCAGCCAAATGTCGATGTTGCTTTAGGACTACGTGATCGCACTATGTTAGAAGTGTTGTATGCAACTGGTTTGAGAGTATCTGAATTAGTTGGCTTGACCAATCAGCAATTGAATATGCGACAAGGACTGATACGCTGTGTTGGCAAAGGTAATAAGGAAAGGTTAGTGCCACTGGGTGAGATTGCCTTAGACTATTTGCAACGTTATCTAACACAAAGTAGGCCGTTAATATTAAAAGGAGCAGTAAGTGATGACTTATTTCCAACACAACGCGGCAAAGCAATGTCGCGCCAAGCCTTTTGGTATTTAATTAAACGTTATGCAAAATTAGCGGCGATTAAAAAAGATTTGTCACCTCATACCTTACGTCATGCCTTTGCTACCCATTTATTAAACCATGGTGCTGATCTACGAGTAGTGCAATTACTACTGGGGCATGCTGACTTATCAACCACGCAAATCTATACCCATGTTGCTAAAGAACGATTGAAAAGCCTACATACACAGCATCATCCGCGAGGTTAACGCTGGTATCTCAATGACATGCAAAATGATAAACTGTCTTGATAATATTGCTGAATTTTTAGGAGATAGAAATGCCCTCATTTGATATTGTTTCAGAAGTTGATAAACACGAATTAACCAATGCGGTAGATCAGACGAACCGAGATATAAGTAATCGTTTTGATTTAAGAGGAACTGATGCACGTGTCGAGCAGTCAGACAAAACGCTGACAATGCATGCTGGCAGTGATTTTCATCTGGAACAAGTATTAGATATTTTACGAATGAAATTAATAAAACGAGGCGTAGAAATTAGTTGTCTTGAAATTAAGGATTCAGTGGGTAATGGAAAAATGCGTAAACAGGATGTACTTGTCCGCGAAGGACTTGATAAAGATCAATGTCGGATCACGGTGAAATTAATTAAAGAAAGTAAGATTAAAGTACAAGCTTCAGTTCAAGGTGAAAGTGTACGAGTAACCGGTAAAAAACGAGATGAACTTCAGGAAGTCATGGCGTTGTTGCGTGGCAACGATGCGCTAGATATGCCACTACAATTTAATAATTTTAGAGATTAGGAAATATAAATGTTGAAACGACTTTATTTGTGGCTACCGTTGCTTGCTTGGATAGGATTAGTACAAGCCAGCGACACCAGCGATATAGAGAAAAAAATCGCCGAAATAATGCCCGGGATCACGATTGAAAGCATCCAGCCATTAGATAATACTGGTTTATTTGAAGCCATCATTAATGGTGAAATTATTTATTTTAGTAAAGACGCTCGTTATGTTTTTCAAGGTGATGTCATTGAATTAGAAAAACGCCAAAACATTACTGAGCTGAAACGAGTCGAATTAAGAAAACAAGCACTGGCATCTGCCGATGAGGCAGATATGATAATTTATGAGCCTAAAAAAACAGAACATACCTTAACGGTATTTACTGATATTGACTGTGGTTACTGCCGTAAACTACATCATCAAATGGCTGAATATAATGCGCTAGGCATTCGTATTCGGTATATGGCCTTCCCACGCACAGGGATTGATTCCGAATCTTACAATAAAGCCGTAAATGTCTGGTGTGCTAAAGATCGTAAGCAGGCTATGACAGATGCCAAAGATGGCAAAGAAGTAACGTCAGAGAGCTGTAATGCACCGATAAAAGCACAATATGAACTGGGTAGACGTTTAGGTGTTACTGGAACACCTGCTCTATTCTTAGAAAACGGTGAAATGTTACCTGGTTACGTACCACCGAGTCGTCTTAAAGAAATACTTGAACAACAGGCGTTAGCTGATTCTTAATACAGAATCACTTTCTGAAATGCGGTGATCAGACAGCACGAAGTGATGGTCATTGCATTTCAGAAAACTTATATTGTTGTCCCAGTCCCCTAATACAATGCGATAAGCTGGCTTATCGGCTATGGTAAATAGGTGAATCGCTGGGCGATGAGTGTGACCATGGATTAGATACTGCACGCCATATTGCTGCATTATCCTACTTACTTCAAGCTGATTTACATCCATGATCATCGATGATTTATATTGCTTTTGTTGACGACTTTTCTGTTTTATTTTGTCAGAGATACCCTGACGATAACGAACAGGTAAATGTAAAAAACACCACTGTAAGAACATATTGCGAGTTTTTCGCCGATAACGTTGATAACTAACATCATCAGTACATAAACTATCGCCATGAATCAGCAACGTTTTTATGCCGTACAGATCTATAACCGTAGGCTCGGCAATTAACTGACAACCACAGCGTTCAGCAAAATGTTTACCCATCATGAAATCTCGGTTGCCGACCATTAAAAAAGTCTTAATACCTGCTTGATGGAGCTGTTGTAACTGAGTAATGAGTGGTTCGAATTCGACAGCTACGATGTCATCACCTAGCCAAGTATTAAATACATCGCCTAAAAGGTAGAGTGCATCGATGTCTTTAGTTTGAGTGCTGAGAAATTCTATGGTGAGTTGAATCAGCGCTTCATTATCTGGGCTGAGGTGAAGGTCAGAAATAAAAAGTGTGGTCATGGCAGAAAGAAAACTACCCTCTTAACAATGAGAGAGTAGTATTAATGATTAGATTTATTCAACAACGGTTGCTGTGTTGATCATGACAATTTCGTTTGGAACGTCGCCATGGCCATTTTGACTACCTGTACTGACAGCACGAATGGCATCAACCACCTCCATACCTTCAATAACTTGACCAAAAACAGCATAGCCCCAAGCAGCACCACTCTCACCACGAAAATCGAGGAAGTTATTATCAACTGTGTTGATGAAAAACTGTGCAGTAGCCGAATGCGGGTCACCGGTACGTGCCATCGCAAGTGAACCACGAACATTACTTAAACCATTATTAGCTTCATTTTGGATGGCAGCTTTAGGTGTTTTTTGAACAAATTCTTCAGTAAACCCGCCACCTTGAATCATGAAATCTTTAATGACACGATGAAAAATCGTGCCATCATAAAAGCCGTCATTAACATAGCTTAAAAAATTAGCCACCGTAATCGGTGCTTTTTCAGCATTTAATTCAATGATGATATTACCGTAGTTTGTTTCCAGTTTAACTTGTGGCAAAGCGTTGCCTCCTTCAGCGTGAGTAGAGAATGATAATACTGCTAACAGCAATGGTGCCAAATAGCGGAAAAATATTTTCATGAGAGTATTGGTTCCAATGATTAACAATAAATGCTATATCATAATTGAAATAATGGTTTAAGTAGAGCGCTTTATCTACTTTTCATTACTCACTTACCGTAAAATGTTCGATAAGTTTTTGATAAAGAGCCTTTCATGTTGCAGATTCATAATAGCCTAACTAAGCAAAAAGACGTTTTTACGCCTATTGAGGCGGGCAAAGTTAAACTCTACGTTTGCGGGATGACCGTATACGATTTATGTCATGTAGGTCATGCCCGCGTAATGGTTGTATTCGATGTGGTGACCCGTTATTTGCGTGCCTGCGGATATGAGGTGACTTACATTCGTAATATTACCGATATAGACGATAAAATCATTGCACGTGCGAATGTGAATGGTGAAAACATACAGTCATTAACCGAACGCTTTATTGCTGAGATGCATCAAGATGCCGATGCCTTAGGTGTTATTAGACCTGATCTTGAGCCTAAAGCCACTGAATCAATGGCTGAAATTATCGCGATGATTGAAACCTTGATTAGCAAAGGTTTTGCCTATGCATCAGATAATGGCGATGTTTATTACGATGTCAGTAAATTTGATGGCTATGGCAAATTATCTGGTCGCAATATTGAAGAACTACGGTCAGGCGAACGTGTAGCGGTCAATGAAGCGAAAGATGATCCTTTAGATTTCGTTTTATGGAAAGCCGCCAAGCCAGAAGAACCTGCTTGGGATTCACCTTGGGGACGTGGTCGACCTGGTTGGCATATTGAATGTTCAGCGATGTCTGCAACTTGTTTGGGTGAGCATTTTGATATTCATGGTGGTGGGCAAGATCTGCAGTTTCCTCATCACGAAAATGAAATCGCGCAATCTGAAGCCGCACATGGTTGCCAATCAGTCAATTACTGGATGCATAATGGGTTTGTGCGGATTGATGATGAAAAAATGTCGAAATCGCTCGGCAATTTTTTTACGGTACGTGAAGTATTAGCGCGATACTCGCCAGAAGTGGTGCGTTATTTTATATTGACCAGTCATTATCGTAGCCCGCTTAATTATTCTGATGAATCCTTAGAGCAAGCGAAATCAGCATTAACACGTTATTACACGGCATTACGTGATGTCGATCCTCAGGCTGATGTTGTATGGCAAGACGATGAAGAATTCGGCGCTCGTTTTACTGAGGCCATGGATGATGATTTTAATACTGCCTTAGCCTTATCAATTATGGCTGATGTACGTCAGGCGCTGAATAAAGTCTCGAATGACGACCAGCGAGCTTGTTATCTAGCAGGCTTAATACGTTCGTTTGGTGGCATATTGGGTTTATTTCAACAATCTGCAGAAGCATTCTTATTGGGTGATAGCGGAAATGATGATCTTACCGTTAAAGTAGAAGCATTAATAGAAGGGCGAAATACAGCAAGAGCGAATAAAGATTGGGCTAAAGCAGATGAAGTGCGTGATGAACTGACTGCTATGGGCGTTATCTTAGAAGATAATGCCGGTAAGACCTCATGGCGTAAAGCGTAATTCTTTAGGTCGGATTTAAATCCGACAAGTTGGACTAAAGTCCAACCTACATGTGACAAAACGTAATTGATTGTTGGTGGCGGTGGGTTGGATTTCAATCCGACAAGTTGGACTAAAGTCCAACCTACATGTGACAAAATGTAATTGATTGTTGGTGGCGGTCGGTTGGGTTTCAATCCGACAAGTTGGACTGAAGTCCAAGCTACATGTGACAAAATGTAATTGATTGTTGGTGGCGGTCGGTCGGGTTTCAATCCGACAAGTTGGACTAAAGTCCAACCTACATGTGACAAAACGTAATTGATTGTTGGTGGCCGTGGGTTGGGTTTCAACCCGACAAGTTGGACTGAAGTCAAAGCAACATGTGACAAAATGTAATTGATTGTTGGTGGCGGTCGGTTGGGTTTTAACCCGACAAGTTGGACTGAAGTCCAACCTACATGTTATTGAGCCTAACCGATTGTTTGCACCGTAGGTCGGGTTTCAACCCGACATTAGAACGTGAAAAAATACATTGTTGGGTTAAAACCCAACCTACATTATTAATGCCAAACTATAAGGCAGTCTTAATCATGTAACTCATTAGCGGCATACAAGGTATTTTCCATTAATGTCGCTACTGTCATTGGGCCAACACCACCTGGCACGGGTGTAATCCACGCGGCTTTCTGTTTAGCTACATTAAACTCAACATCACCAGTCAATGAGCCGTCTTCAAGACGATTGATACCAACATCAATAATGATTGCACCTTGTTTTACCCATTCGCCAGGAATAAAGTTGGGTTTACCAACAGCGACCACAAGAAGATCAGCGCGTCGAACGTGAAATTCTAAAGTATTGGTCCAGCGGTGACATACTGTAGTGGTACAGCCTGCAAGTAGTAATTCCAATGCCATCGGTCGACCGACAATATTTGACGCGCCTACAATAACGGCTTCTAAGCCATGTAAATCAACACCTGTCTTCTCTAATAAAGTCATTATCCCTTTCGGGGTACAAGGGCGTAGTTGAGGATTACGTTGGGCAAGCCTGCCAATGTTATAAGGGTGGAAGCCATCGACATCCTTGTGTGGGGCGATGCGCTCAATAACCGCTTCGGTATTGATATGTTTTGGCAAAGGCAGTTGCACCAAAATACCATCGATTTCGTTATCAGCATTGAGTTGATCAATCAGGGTTAATAATGCGTCTTCTGAAGTATCAATTGGCAAATCGAATGAGTCAGACTTAAAGCCAATCTCTTCACAACTACGACGTTTGCTGCCGACATAGACTTGTGATGCAGGATCACTGCCTACAAGGACAACGGCCAAGCCTGGGCGACGTTTTCCTGAAGCTAAACGTAGATCGTTCGCTTTTTTCAGGCTTTGTTTCAGCTCTGATGAAATGGCTTTTCCGTCTAAAATTTGAGCGGTCATTAAATAGTATCCAGACAATCAAAAAAACGCTATGGTCTCATGTTGTACAATTAACGGCAAAAAAATCAAAAAGTGTTTGACTCAGTAAACGCATGGGCGTATTATTTCGCCTTCTTCGGGGACATCTGTTCTTCGGAATGTCGGGGTATAGCGCAGTCTGGTAGCGCATCTGGTTTGGGACCAGAGGGTCGGGAGTTCGAATCTCTCTACCCCGACCAATTAAATGCTAATACGCCTCCCGATTTAGATTAAACATACAATGCGCCCGTAGCTCATCCGGATAGAGCATCGGCCTTCTAAGCCGAGGGTAACAGGTTCGAGTCCTGTCGGGCGTACCATTTTCTAATAGCTTAAGGCTGTTTGGTTACTTCTTAAACCTTAGTTTTTCCGAATTCAATGTTGAAATATTCCAGCCTAGCGCTCTCAAATATTTTCATATGATGAGCAGTTTTTGACTAAATCCTAACGCCAATCTTAGTATCATCCCATTTTGCATGCCATTCCTAATGTTTACCATTCAAAATCTTAATTAATTTTATAAAACCCTTAACAATCGGTATAGTCGGCAGGAAATAATAAGCAGGGGAAATACAACTATTATGATAAAGGATATGATTGATAGTTTATTGGCGAGTCCAAGGAGCATAAAAAGAACGATCACAGTCGCTGTTGACTTTGTAGCGGTTGTATTTTCATTGTGGCTGGCTTTTTCTTTACGCTTTAGTGAACTTTATATCCCACCTCAAACACAATGGTGGATATTTATAGCTGCACCAGCAATAGCAATTCCTATCTTTATTAAATTTGGTTTGTATCGTGCGATTATTCGCTATCTTGGTATGCAGGCCATCTGGACGGTTGTTCAAGCCACTTTACTTTATACAATAGTGTTTGCCGTAATTGTGTTGCTGTCCAACGTTCATGGTGTACCCCGAACAGTCTATGGAATTCAAGCATTGCTATTGTTAATGATGGCGGGCGGAACGCGACTGATAGCACGTTGGTGGATTAATAGTGTCCAAAATGGATTTAGTCAATTAGCTAGAACTAAGCGGTCAGTTCCCCCTGTTATTATTTATGGTGCAGGAGCATCGGGAATTCAGTTAGCCGCGGCATTAAAACAATCGTATCAATACCGTCCCATCGCATTTATTGACGATGCCGTTGAATTTCACAAACAACAAATAAACGGTCTGACGGTTTATCCATTCACGCAACTTAGTTATGTGATTGATAAATATGCCGTTGCCGATCTTTTACTGGCGATCCCTTCAGCCTCACGACGTCGACGCAGTAAAATTATTCGACTTTTAGAACCCTATCCGATCCATGTGCGTACCTTGCCAAGTTTAATGGACTTAGCTGATGGTAAAGTTAAAATAACTGATATTCAAGAAGTCGATATTGCAGATTTGTTAGGCCGTGAGCAAGTAGAGCCAATGCAAGATTTACTGCGTGCTAATATTACTGATAAAACCGTAATGGTCACAGGTTCGGGCGGTTCGATTGGTAGTGAATTGTGTCGGCAAATTATTAAACTGCAACCGACAGCATTAGTGCTTTATGAACTTAATGAATTTGGCTTGTATGCTATCGAAAAAGAACTACTAGACTTGAGTCTAAATATACCTATAGTTGCGGTATTAGGCTCGGTATTGAATCAAGCTAGAGTGAAATCCATCTGCCAGCAATTTAATATTAATACTATTTATCATGCTGCGGCTTATAAACATGTTCCGATGGTCGAAAAGAACGCAACAGAGGGTATACGTAATAATGTGTTTGGCACGTTGGCGTGTGCAAAAGCGGCGATTGCCAGTAAAGTCGAGACCTTTGTGTTAATTTCCACTGACAAGGCTGTAAGACCTACTAACACCATGGGAGCGAGTAAGCGTTTTGCTGAATTAGTATTGCAAGCTTTGGCTGAGGACAAAATCAACAATCCTTGTACACGTTTCACCATGGTGCGGTTTGGTAATGTGCTTGGTTCGTCGGGATCCGTTGTTCCATTGTTTCGTGAGCAAATTGCAAATGGTGGCCCCATCACCGTAACGGATAAACGAATTATCCGTTATTTTATGACTATTCCAGAGGCCGCTGAATTAGTTATCCAAGCTGGTGCTATGGGTGGAGGTGGCGATGTATTTGTTTTAGATATGGGCGAGCCAATTAAAATAGTTGATTTAGCCAAACGGATGATTCATCTGAGTGGCTATCTTGAAAGAGATAATACTCATTCTGAAGGTGATATTGAGATTGTTTTTACGGGTCTGCGGCCAGGTGAAAAACTTTATGAAGAATTGTTGATCGGTGACAATGTTTCCGACACCAAACATCAAAAAATCATGCGAGCACAAGAAAATGTTATTCCTTGGTTACAATTAAACGAGATTTTGTCGCGATTAGAGCCGTTAAATGATGCCAATGAATCTGAAAAAGTCAGAGTGCTATTGCTGGAATATGTCGATGGTTTTAAACCACAATGTGATATTCAAGATTGGTTAAAGCCTAATTTCCCCGACACCTAGTGTATAATTCTTTCTTTGTTTTTATGGATTAATAGAGCATGTGCGGAATTGTTGGTGGTATAGCGGAAAGAAGTGTGACTCCAATTCTATTAGAAGGACTCAGACGCTTAGAATACCGAGGCTATGACTCTTCTGGTATTGCTTTGTTAGATCATGAAAATGTTATCCAGCGGGTACGTGCTTTAGGTAAAATCAAGCAGCTAGAAATCAAGATTGAGCAAGAAACCACCACTTTTTCAGGTAATATTGGCATTGCCCATACGCGTTGGGCTACTCACGGTATTCCGTCTGAAAATAATGCTCACCCGCACATATGTAATAACAAAGTGGCCGTAGTTCACAATGGAATTATCGAAAACTATCAAGTCTTAAAACAAGCTCAGATAACTGCAGGTTATCGTTTTACATCAGAAACAGATACTGAAGTTGTAGGTCATGCCATTCATCAACAGCTAGAAACCACGGATGATTTATTGCTAGCTGTTACAAGAGCCTTAACTGAATTTGAAGGCGCTTATGCTTTAGGCGTGATAGCGATCAACGATCCTGATACGCTGATTGCGGCTAGAAAAGGCAGTCCATTAGTGATTGGTGTAGGAATAGGTGAACATTTTATTGCTTCTGATGTATCGGCATTATTACCCGTTACCCAAAATTTTATCTTTCTAGAAGAAGGTGATGTAGCCAAGCTGACTCGTCAAGCTATCGAAATCTATGATGTCAGTGGCAAGCGAGTAGAACGGCCTGTTAAACAGTCTAATCTGAGTGTCACTGCCGTAGAATTAGGTGAACATCGTCACTATATGCACAAAGAAATCTTTGAACAACCGCAGGCTGTCATCGATACGTTAGAAGGACGTATTACTCAGGATAAAGTACTAGTCTCTAGCTTTGGCCCACAAGCTGAAGATGTCTTTAGCACGATAGAGCAACTGCACATTATCGCATGTGGTACCAGTTATCACGCAGGTTTGGTCGCCAAGTACTGGGCAGAAGATATCATTGGTTTACCCTGCCAAGTCGAAGTTGCCAGTGAATTTAGATACCGAAACCCAGTCATTCAAAATAACACACTGTTTGTCACTATAAGCCAATCGGGTGAAACAGCGGATACATTAGCGGCTTTAAAACAGATCAAATCGTTTCGCGGCTCTCCCGATGTTTCTAATGATTCTCGCGAGAGCGGGGATCTCGTAGGTCGGACTTCAGTCCGACAAACCCCAGAACCAACAACTAATTCCGACGAAGGCGACAACCCCGTAGGTCGGACTTCAGTCCGACATGAAAACCTCAACATCCCAACGTTAACCATTTGCAACGTCGCAGAAAGCAGCCTAACAAGAGAATCAGACCTAAGCTATCTAACCCACGCGGGCCCTGAAATTGGTGTGGCATCGACTAAATCTTTTACTACCCAATTAGTTGCCTTAGCCTTGCTTATCACTAGCATAGGTAAAACAAAACAAACACTTGATGCAAAACGTGAAAGTTTGATTATTAATGGCTTACAAAAATTACCTAACCTTATTGCTAATGCACTGACTCATGAAAAGGAAATAGAAGCTATAGCCCAAGTGTTTGCCGATAAACAACATGCACTTTTCTTAGGTAGAGGAACCATGTATCCGATTGCAATGGAAGGTGCCTTGAAGCTAAAAGAAATCAGCTACATTCATGCAGAAGCTTATCCAGCTGGTGAATTAAAGCATGGCCCATTAGCCTTAATAGATGAAAATATGCCCGTGGTTGCGATTGCGCCATTGGATGATTTATTAGATAAATTGAAATCAAATTTACAAGAAGTCAAAGCCCGTGGCGGTCAAATGATCGTATTTGAAGACGAAAAATCTGACATTAGTTCTGAGTCTGGTTTTAAAGTTGTTAAAGCCACGACGAATGTGGGTCGGATCACAGCACCAATAACCTACAATATCTTATTGCAACTTCTAAGTTACCATGTCGCTTTGATTAAAGGCACAGATGTTGATCAGCCGAGAAATTTAGCTAAATCAGTTACGGTGGAATAGTTTATGAAAGGAATAATTTTAGCTGGGGGCAGTGGTACTCGCTTGTATCCAATCACCCGCGGTGTTTCTAAACAGCTCGTTCCTATCTACGATAAACCCATGGTGTATTATCCGTTATCTGTCCTAATGTTGGCAGGCATTAAGGATGTGTTAATCATCACTACCCCGGAAGATAAGACTAGTTTTCAACGCTTATTAGGTGATGGAGCCGAACTCGGTATGACCTTTGACTATGTTGTGCAGCCATCACCTGATGGCCTTGCTCAAGCTTTTATCTTAGGTGAAGACTTTATTGGCGACGAGGATGTCTGTTTAGTCCTGGGTGACAACATCTATCATGGCCATGATTTAACCTCATTACTGGCCACTGCTGTAACCAATGCCCAGACAGAAAATAAAGCGACGGTATTTGGTTATCATGTAACCGATCCAGAACGTTATGGTGTAGCTGAGTTTGATACACAGGGCAACGTCATCAGCATTGAAGAAAAACCCTTAGTGCCTAAAAGTAACTATGCGGTTACCGGCTTGTACTTTTATCCTAATGATGTTATTCGAAAAGCCAAAGCGATCACTCCTTCACATCGAGGTGAATTAGAGATTACCTCAGTCAATCAAGCATATCTTGCTGAAAAACGTCTTAAAGTAGAGTTAATGGGCCGTGGCTATGCTTGGTTAGATACCGGTACTCATGAAAGCCTGCTCGAAGCCGCTCAATTTATCGAAATCATCGAAAAGCGCCAAGGTTTAAAAGTGGCCTGTATTGAAGAAATTGCCTTTGAACAAGGCTATATTTCCAAGCAACAATTGATAGAACTGGCACAACCTTTACTCAAAAATCAGTATGGTCAATATTTATTGAAACGTGCTGAAGAAGGGTTTTAGGCGTGCAATTTATTCCACAATCTATCCCTGACGTATGGGTTGTTGAGCCCAAAGTACATGGTGACCATCGCGGTTATTTTGTCGAAACATTTCGGCAAGATACGTTCGAACAAGCGCTAGGCTATAAGGTCGATTTTATTCAAGATAACGAATCAAAATCATCTAAAGGTGTATTACGTGGCCTGTATTTTCAATTAGCACCCCATGCCCAAAGTAAATTAGTGAGGGTGATTGAAGGCTCGGTGCTAGATGTTGCCGTCGATATTAGAAACGGTAGCCCCAGCTTTGGTCAGCACGTGGCTGTAGAATTATCGGGCGAGAATAAAAAACAGATGTTCATCCCACGTGGTTTTGCTCATGGTTTTGTAGTGCTCACCGAAACGGCTACCTTTGCCTATAAAGTGGATAATTACTACTCACCGGAATGTGATCGTGGTTTAGCGTTTGATGATAAAGATTTAAACATCGATTGGTTGCTACCCGAAGAACAATTACTGCTATCAGATAAAGATACTAAACAACCATCACTGACACTGTTAACAAACTGTTTCGACTACAACCAAAATTACTATGACTAAGATTAAAACCATTTTAGTGACTGGCAGTACCGGACAGCTAGGTCAATCAATAAAATCACTCGCTACTGACTATCCTGACTGCAAATTTATTTTTGTTGATCGTCAGCAACTCGACTTGAGTGAGGAAATAAGCATCGCAGGTTTTTTTGAAAATAAGACCTTTGATGTCATTATAAACTGCGCTGCTCATACTGCTGTTGATAAAGCGGAATCAGAAGCTGAATTAGCCGATCAAATTAATCATCTAGCAGTAAAGCAACTCGCAGATATAGCTAAGCAACACCATTCCAAGCTTATTCATATCTCAACCGATTATGTGTTTAATGGTCAACAATATCGACCTTATATCGAAACAGATAGCGTTGAACCACAAGGCGTATATGGCAAAACCAAACTCAGCGGTGAGCAAGCCATACAAAATACACTCAAAACCAATGCCATTGTTATTCGCACAAGTTGGGTGTATTCAGAATACGGCAATAACTTTGTCAAAACCATGCTCAAATTAGGTCAAGAACGTGATAGTTTAAATGTCATTTTTGACCAAGTCGGCACACCGACCTACGCTAAAGACTTAGCTAAAGCCATTATGAGTATTGTTCATAGCCTATCGTTTAATCAAACAAGTTTTAAAACAAATATTGTTCATTTTAGTAATGAAGGTGTAACAAGCTGGTACGATTTTGCTAAAACAATCTTTGAATACACTAACCTGCAATGCCAAGTCAGTCCGATTGAAACCAAAGATTATCCAACACCAGCCATGCGACCTCATTACAGCATATTAAATAAAGCTAAAATAAAAGACACTTTTAACCTGACTATTCCGTACTGGAAAGATAGTCTAAAACAGTGCCTAACAGCATTACAGGACCATGCATAATGAAAACGATTCTGGTTACCGGAGGAGCAGGCTTTATCGGCTCAGCCGTTATTCGCCATCTTATTAATGATACGGATCACACCGTTATCAATGTCGACAAATTAACCTATGCTGGTAACTTAGAATCACTGATTTCAATTAGTGATAATGCGCGTTATCATTTTGAACAGGTTGATATCTGCGATGCTAATGAAATTGCACGAGTATTACATCAACATCAGCCCGATATCATCATGCATCTTGCAGCTGAATCACATGTTGATCGCAGTATTGATGGTCCAGGCGAGTTTATTCAAACCAATATCGTTGGTACGTATAACTTACTCGAACAAGCCAGAACATATTGGACTCAATTAGCAGCTGATAAGAAAGCAGGTTTCCGTTTTCATCATATTTCCACCGATGAAGTGTATGGTGATTTACCCCATCCCGATGAATATCAAACTGTCGGACTAAAATCCGACCCACGCGCCGAACAACAAATCGTCGGATTGAAATCCGACCCACAGATAGGCAATGTAGATCTATCTGTAGGTTGGACTTCAGTCCAACAACAACCTCAACAAGAACCACTACCCCTATTCAAAGAAACAACGGCTTACGCGCCTAGCTCACCTTACTCAGCATCAAAAGCAAGCTCAGACCATTTAGTAAGAGCATGGAACCGAACCTATAATTTGCCGACGATTGTGACCAACTGCTCCAATAACTATGGCCCATTTCATTTTCCTGAAAAACTGATCCCACTTGTTATCTTAAATGCTCTACAGGGTAAATCTTTACCAGTTTATGGCAAAGGCCATCAGATTAGAGACTGGTTATTTGTGGAAGATCATGCCCGCGCTTTAGTCTTGGTCGCCACAACAGGAAAAGTAGCAGAAACATATAATATTGGTGGCCATAACGAAAAACAAAATATCGAAGTTGTGAATACCATCTGTGAATTGCTAGAAGAATTAGCACCGAACAAGCCAAAAGGTATAAACCAATACAAAGATCTTATTACCTTTGTGACAGATCGGGCTGGCCATGATGTGCGTTACGCTATCGATGCCAGTAAGATTGCCAACGAATTGCACTGGATGCCTATCGAAACATTTGAAAGTGGTATCAGAAAAACCGTGCAATGGTATCTAGATAATCAAGATTGGTGTCAGCATGTGCAAGATGGTAGCTATCAACAGGAACGCTTAGGCTTAAAATGAATATCACCTTTATTCTTAAAAAAGAAATTATTTTATGATCCCAGTAATCATGTCAGGTGGCAATGGCACACGTCTTTGGCCATTATCTCGAAAACATAAACCGAAACAATTTCTAGCGTTGTTCGGAGATAATACGATGTTCCAAGAAACGCTTAATCGTTTAGACGGGCTAGACGATCTTGAGCCACCTATCGTTGTATGTAATAACGACCATCGATTTATGGTGGCAGAACAATTACATGAGCTTGAAATAGATAAACCAACTATTATCTTAGAACCTGTTGGCAGAGATACCGCACCTGCACTTGCTATTGCTGCATTACAGGCAGAGAGCGAGGGCTCCGATCCCATTTTATTAGTGTTAGCAGCTGATCATGTAATTCCTGATTTAAAAGCATTTCATGCGGCGATCAAGCAAGCCAAACAACAAGCTGAATCTGGCCTGTTGGTGACTTTTGGCATTGTGCCGACATCGCCTAATACTGGGTATGGCTATATTCAAGCGGATGAAAAAAACACCATCAGCAAAGTTAAAGCCTTTGTTGAAAAACCGAATTTAGAGACAGCAGAAAATTATGTCGCTTCGGGTGATTATTACTGGAATAGTGGCATGTTTATGTTCAAAGCATCGACACTTATTGCCGAGCTAGAGCATTTTCAGCCTGACATTATGACGACTTGCCGTGAATCACTGAAAAATGCCGAGCAAGACCTAGACTTTATTCGATTAGACGAACACATTTTTAAAAGCTGTAAAGGCATTTCGATTGATTACGCGGTGATGGAGCAAACCGATAAAGCAGTCGTTGTACCATTGGATGCCGGTTGGAATGATGTTGGCTCATGGTCATCTTTGTGGGAATGTGCAGAGCAGGATAGTGATAACAATGTTTTGCAAGGTGATGTGATGATCGACGAAGTTCAACACTCCTATATCCACAGTGAACATCGCTTAGTAACGGTGTTAGGATTAGATAATATTGTTGTCGTCGAAACAGCCGATGCTGTAATGGTTGCTCATAAAGACAGTGCTCAAAACGTTAAAGAAATTGTGAAGCGATTAACCAAAGATAATCGAACAGAAGCTGAAAATCATCGCCTTTGTTATCGACCTTGGGGATATTACGATTGCATTGATAATGGCGAACGATTCCAAGTGAAACGAATTACTGTTAACCCTGGTGCATCATTATCACTACAAATGCATCACCATCGTGCCGAGCATTGGGTGGTGGTTAAAGGTGCTGCTGAAGTTATTTGCGAAGATAAAATCATATTGCTATCTGAAAATGAATCGACTTATATTCCAGTTGGGCATAAACATCGATTACACAACCCTGGGCGAGTGCCATTGCAGATAATAGAAGTACAATCGGGTAGTTACCTCGGGGAAGATGACATTGTTCGTTTTGATGATGACTATCATCGTAATTAAATTTTGGCATTAACAAACAATAGCAACAATATTAAACGGCTGTAGGTGTAAATTTACTCAGATTATGCAGATGAATCTGCATCTACAAAAATATTAAATTAAACCTGAAACTAGAAATTCCGCAGTGATTTACTCCTTGTGACTATAGAAAAACTAAAATAAGGACTTAATTCAACGGCTGTAGGTGTGGATTTATCCGCACAATGTAGATATCTTCATCTAGGAAATAACAAAGTAAATTATGAAACTAGAAACAATACTATTAACCTCACACCTTGATGACTAAGCCAAACAATGACAACCATTAATATTAATGAATTGATGCAAAGCAGTGGAGTGCAGTTTGGCACTAGTGGCGTTCGTGGTCTTGTTAAGGATATGACTGATCAAGTCTGTTTTACGTATGTCACGGCCTTTCTACAATATCTAGCTAAGCAACAACAGATACAAAAGGGCGGTAATGTTGGTCTCGCTGGTGATTTACGAAGCAGTACGCCACGCATTATGAATGCAGTGGCCGCCGCCTGTGTCAATATGGGATATGAGCCTATCAATTATGGCTTTATTCCATCGCCTGCTATCGCGCTATACGGTATTGAACATCACATGCCAACGATTATGGTGACGGGCAGCCATATTCCAGATGATCGAAATGGCATTAAGTTTAATACGGCACAAGGCGAAATTCTTAAATCAGATGAGCAAGGTATTCGGGCTCAAGACATCACTGTCGACCTAACATTATTTACGGATGGTGATTGTTTAGTTCGCCAAGATTCTTTACCTAGCGCTATCAATGATGCCGAACGTCATTATATAAAGCGTTTTACCGATTTCTTGCCAACCAATTGCCTAAATAATAAATCAATCGGTTTATACGAACACTCATCAGTATCAAGAGATTGTTTTAAAAGCATCCTTGAACAACTCGGTGCAAGCGTTACATCATTAGGACGTAGCGACCAATTTATCTCCGTTGATACTGAAGCTATCCGACCAGAAGATGTGACACTGGCCAAACAATGGTCGCAGCAATATGAATTTGACTGCATTATCTCCACCGATGGCGATGGTGATAGACCGCTAATGAGTGATGAAAATGGAAATTGGTTGCGTGGCGATGTGGCAGGTATGTTATGCGCCCAATATCTAAATGTAGAGAGTGTGGTGACACCTGTCAGCAGTAATTCTGTCGTTGAAAAAAGCCATTATTTTAAACATGTAATTAGAACTAAAATAGGCTCACCGTATGTAATTGAAGCTATGCAAAAAGAGGCTCTAAGCGCTGAAAAAACAGTAGCGGGTTATGAAGCTAATGGCGGTTTTTTGCAACAAACAGCCATCTTGATGAATAATCACGGTTTATCGCCGTTACCCACCCGTGATGCGGTTATTGTACCCATCGCCATTATATTGCTCGCTCAACAACAAAAATTAACGATCTCGCAACTACTCACTACATTACCGCAACGCTATACGTTTAGTGATCGAATTAAAGATTTTCCGATAGAGAGCAGTGCTAAAGTTATAAATAAGATGGTATCTAACGATAAAGAAACTAACTTACAGGCAATTAAATCGTTATTGAACTGCATCGGTGAACCGATAGCGCTTGATGTTACTGATGGTGTGCGAATTACATTTGCTACAGATGATGTTGTACATATCAGGCCATCAGGTAATGCCCCCGAATTACGGTGTTACACAGAATCAGATACGGCAATAAAGGCCGAACAACTTAATCAACAATGTATTGAAATCATCAATGAATGGAAGTGAATACAGAAAGCTTCCGCAAGCATTAATACCTTAGCTATTGATCAGCTAGATATATTTAATAGTAAATTTGACCAATATTTTTGCTTGCTAAGTAGCTAAAACGGTAAACTTTCTAGCAAGTTTAATGCTCATGAGTATAATACCAACCAAAAGAATAGGATTTAAGTTAAAAATGAATGAACATAAAGTTGCATTAATAACAGGCATAACGGGTCAAGATGGATCTTACTTAGCTGAGCTTCTTTTAGAAAAAGGCTATGTAGTTCACGGCCTAAAACGCCGTGCTTCATCACTTAATACGCAACGTGTCGATCATCTTTACCAAGATCCACATGTTGATAATGCTAAGTTCATTCTTCATTATGGCGATTTAACTGACTCGTCCAATTTAACCCGTATTTTGCAAGAAGTACAACCTGATGAAGTATATAACTTAGGTGCACAATCTCACGTTGCTGTTTCGTTTGAATCACCTGAATATACCGCTGATGTTGATGCCATGGGCACATTGCGTTTACTCGAAGCCATTCGTCTACTAGGTTTAGAAAAGAAAACCCGTTTTTATCAAGCGTCTACCTCAGAATTATATGGCTTGGTACAAGAAACACCGCAAAAAGAAACCACGCCGTTTTATCCGCGTTCGCCTTATGCAGTGGCAAAAATGTATGCCTATTGGATCACCGTTAATTACCGTGAAGCCTACGGAATGTATGCCTGTAATGGCATATTATTTAATCATGAATCGCCTCGTCGAGGTGAAACCTTCGTCACCCGTAAAATCACCCGTGGTTTAGCCAATATCGGCCAAGGACTGGAATCCTGTTTATTCATGGGAAATATGGATGCGCTTCGTGATTGGGGCCATGCCAAAGATTATGTGCGTATGCAATGGATGATGTTACAACAAGATAAGCCAGAAGATTTTGTCATTGCCACAGGTGTGCAATATTCAGTACGGCAATTTATTGAATGGTCAGCAAAAGAACTTGGATTAACACTGCGTTTTGAAGGAGAAGGAATTGATGAAAAAGGCATTGTAGGTTCAATTGAAGGTGACAAAACACCAGCGATTAAAGTGGGTGATGTGATTGTACAAATCGACCAACGTTACTTCCGCCCTGCTGAAGTTGAAACCTTATTAGGCGATCCGACAAAAGCGAAACAAATTTTAGGATGGGTACCTGAAATTACTGCTCAAGAAATGTGCACTGAAATGATGGCAGAAGATCTCAAAATTGCCCAGCGTCATGCTTTATTAAAAGAGCATGGCCATGAAATATCCGTGTGTATTGAGTAAGCCATGAGCCAAACCATATATATAGCAGGCCACAACGGCATGGTCGGCTCTGCCATAATCAGACAACTGGAAAATGACCAAACAAATATCATTATCACAGCCAGCAGAGATGAACTTGATTTAACCAACCAGCAAGCCGTTAATCAGTTTTTTGCAGATAATAAAATTGACCAAGTCTATTTGGCAGCAGCCAAGGTGGGGGGTATTCATGCTAATAATGAATACCCTGCCGAGTTTATTTATCAAAACTTGATGATACAAGCCAATATCATTCATGCGGCACATAGTAATAATATACAAAAGTTATTATTTTTGGGCTCATCGTGCATTTACCCCAAAATGGCTGAACAGCCGATGAAAGAAGATGCCTTATTAACAGGTATCTTAGAAAGCACCAATGAGCCGTATGCCATAGCTAAGATTGCTGGCATTAAACTCTGTGAAAGTTATAACCGCCAATATGGTCGAGATTATCGCAGTGTGATGCCTACTAATTTATATGGTGAAAATGATAACTTCCATCCTGAAAACTCACATGTCATTCCTGCATTGATAAGACGCTTCCATGAAGCCAAATTAAATAATGATCCAACCGTAACAGCATGGGGCAGTGGCAAACCCATGCGCGAGTTTCTGCATGTTGATGATATGGCCGAAGCTTCAATTTTTGTAATGAATTTAGATAACAATATTTATCAACAAGAAACCAACCCTATGCTATCTCATATTAATGTCGGAACGGGTATTGATTGTACTATTCGAGAATTGGTAGAAACAGTGGCAAAAGTGGTTGCTTATCAAGGTGAGATAGTTTTTGATACATCTAAACCCGATGGCAGTCCAAGAAAATTTATGGATGTATCAAGGCTTGCAGTATTAGGCTGGAAAGCTAAAACAAATCTAGAAGAAGGTCTTAATATGACCTATCAATGGTTTTTAGCTCAGAATGATAATTATAGAATGTAGCGGCATTAACACTAGAACTGTACTTAATTAGTTGAAGCCAAGTTTGATTATGACAAACTAATTTGTCATAATGGTTTTCCTAATTAATTAGTTTGTAGGTGTAGATATGTTAGAAGCAAAATTGTCCGATTTTAGGAACCCCTCATTTTTCACCTCTCAAACCGATGTGATACATATTGTTGATGGCCGGAAGAAAAAAGAAATCGGTTTTTTTATTCCAGCAAGCTTAAAAGAATCATTTTCCAGCTATCTGCAACAAGAAGACACGAAAAAAAAATTAGTCTTATTAAGAAAAATTGCCCTTGCTCAAAAAGCCGATCCGATAGATGATGGTAGTGTCGGTGATGGCATTGAGTAGTATAAAGAGAGGGGATATTTGTTTAGTAAATTTCAATCCTTCAAAGGGAAATGAAATGGGTAAAATAAGACCCGCTGTCGTTCTCAGTAAAAATGAAGACAACCAGATCCTTGATACCGTCGTTGTATTACCACTTTCAAGCCAGATTGTTGATGACGCATTGCCCTACCGGGTGTATTTGCCTGTACGGGAAGGTCTGAATAAAGAATCAAACGTGTGTATTTACGAAGTAAGAGCCTTATCTAAAAGGCGAATAATCCAAATCGTTTCCCAAGTGACATTGAGTGAAATGAAAATAATTGAACAATCATTTAGCCTAGTTTTTATTGAGTGAAAAATAACCCAAAATAGCTGTAAATTCAAAAAATGAACAAATAACGACACCTTAAGTATATAATGCGTGAAAAATAACTAGTGTAGGTGTGGATTCATCCGCACAGTATCCCCAAAAAAAACATTAAAAAACATTAAAAAACATTAAAAAACATTAAAAACCATGCAACCAGAACTGATCCTACAAACCTTACGCCTAGTAACCACCGAGCCAAACCAACGCACATTGGCACAAAAACTAGGCTTTAGTGTAGGTAAAACCAACTACATCCTCAAAGCACTCGTTGCAAAAGGCTTGATTAACATTGACCGTTTCGCTCAGAGTGAAAATAAACTGAATTACCGTTATGCCCTCACCACCCAAGGCATTAATAAACGCATCAGCCTCACCGGATGTTTTATCAAACGCAAACAGCAAGAATACTTGCAGCTCAGTGACGAGTTGGCAGCCATGAAATCGACCAGGGAAGACAGAAGTAACTCATGAACGTGATAAAGCTTATTCAGCAAGGTGAAGGCGTAAAAACAGAATTTAAAACCTCATTTCAAAAAGAAGTGATTGAGACCGAGGCTGCATTCGTTATGTCAACGGCGTTAAATGTATCATGGGCATAAAAGATGACAATGATAAATACTGAATTTCAATCGAGCCGGATCTTTTTGATTGCTATCAATAAAACGGATGTGATAATGAAAGACCTGACCCCGAAGTTCAAAGCAGGGTATTAGCAGGCGAACAATGCTAACTAAACTAAAAGCACTTCGCCAACACCAAGGCTTTATGCGTTATTTTCAAAATACCTCATGGCTGATGGGTGAGAAAATTCTACGCATGTTTGTCGGATTATTTGTCGGCATTTGGGTAGCACGCTATCTAGGGCCAGAACAATTTGGCTTACTCAGCTATGCCCAAAGTTTTGTCTTTCTATTCACGGCTATTGCTACGCTAGGGCTTGATGGCATTGTCGTGCGTGAACTAGTCAAAGATGAAACACAAAGAGATGTTTTATTAGGCACCGCCTTTGGTTTAAAACTAATCGGTGCGATTCTTATCTTGCCCGTATTGGCGGTTGCGGTGCAATTAACCAGTAATGATAACGACACCAATCTATTGGTTTTTATCATCGCCTCGGCAACGATCTTTCAAAGCTTTAATGTTATCGACTTTTACTATCAATCCAAAGTGCTTTCCAAATATGTCGCCTTAGCTAATACCGTCAGTTTGGCACTGTCGAGTATCATCAAAATTGCACTGCTATTGAACGACGCACCGCTAGTCGCTTTTGCAGTGATGACGGTTTTTGATGTCGCTATACTCTCTATGGGGCTTGTTTATTACTACAAAAAAAATAGTCATTTAAAATTGTTAAATTGGTATTTTGAATGGCCGGTAGCTAAACGTTTACTTAAAGATTCATGGCCATTGATTCTTTCAGGATTAGTTATCTCGGTGTATATGAAAATAGACCAAGTGATGATTAAAGAAATGCTAGATGTTGAAGCAGTGGGCCAATATGCGGCGGCAGTACGTTTAAGTGAAGCGTGGTATTTTATTCCTATGGCGATAGCTAGCTCACTATTTCCTGCAATCCTTAATGCTAAAAAAATCAGTGAAGAATCTTACTATAAAAGGCTCCAGATGTTTCTAGACTTATTGTTCTGGATCGGAGTGTGCATATCATTGCCAATCGCATTTCTTAGTAAATTCATTATTCTTTTTCTTTATGGTGAGAGCTATATTGAAGCAATACCTATTTTAGCTATACATGCAATCTCAGGTATTTTTGTAGCGGTTGCTATCGCACAAGGAAAGCATTGGTTAACTCTGAACCTGCAAAATAAGCTTATGTATGTGACATTTATGTGCGCACTTATGAATGTGTTGCTAAATAATCTATTAATCCCTATTTATGGAATTGCTGGTGCGGCATTTGCTACATTAATTTCATACGCTTTTGGAGCTTTGGTATTCCCTGTATTTTTTTACGATGTTAGAAAAATGCTAATTCAATCTTATTCAACAATAAATTTATTTCGAGTTTTAAAATGTCTAATGAAAAAGTAATAATTTGTACGACCTTAAGAGATTTCACAGGATCTGAAAATGATGAAATACAAATAAGGTTTCTTGAAAGTTTATTGGCTCAAACTTATGAAGATATCGAATTTATTGTAACGTTATTTGGTGAAAAAAATGTTGAAACCACTGTTAAAAAATATATTCCTAATGCATTTTTTTATAATGGAAAAGCGGACGACTTTCGTTACTCATTGTCGGAAGTACTCAACAACGCAATACAATATGCTAAAGATAAGAAATACAAAAAGTTCAGTGTTTTATGGACTACATGTGATGTGCTTTATGCCCCCAATTTTATCGAGGTTTGTTCTGCACACTCAATTAAAAAAAGAATTATCACGAGTCACCCCCATAAAGTTGTTTCAACAAATAACTTTAATATTGATATTTTGCAAGATGTAAGTGGTTTAGGTAGTGGGTTTGATATGATCTACATGACTTCTGACTTTCTAGAGCAGGAGGATGTGCAGAAGGCTTTAAGTAAATATATCTATACCGACTGGGGGATATTTGAACACTTCCTAATTGCCCTTAGTCGTTTATGTAAAGATGTAAGATTAATTAATGTTTGCGAAGAGTCTCAGGTAAAAAAAATCGAGAATGACCGTCAAATTACTAATGATTCTAATAGTTTCTTAATGGGTAGTCACAAAAAAAACTCAGTAGTTTTAAGTCGTTTTCTAACGGATTTCGGTTTAAGTACGAAGTTTTTTAATTTGATATATTGCCATTTAAATTTCAATCTGACAAAAAATAAAATTCTCCATTATATGAACTTCAGGGCTGATATCTATCAGTATTGTTTATATAGTTTCAAACGTTTAATGTCCAGCTTTTTGCCTGTACAGTTAAAGAAGTTTCTTAAAGGATGTAGAAAATGAAGATTGGTGTAATTGGGGCAGGTATTTCAGGGTTAACGATAGCGCGACTGTTAAAGAAAAAGGGTTGGAATGTCACTATATATGAGAAAGATGACCGAGTTGGTGGAATTGCTAGAACTCAGGATATAGATGGACACACATACCATACTACAGGAGGGCATTGTTTTAACTCAAAACATCAAGATGTTTTGGATTTTGTTTTTAATGAGATATTATCAATTGATCAATGGCATAAAGTCGAACGCAAGGCGCGAATAAGATTTAAAGATAACTATGTAAGCTACCCTATTGAATATTCAATGAGTGAAATAGCTAAATTTGATTTGGAATTGGCTTCGAGTATGGTTAATGACTTTTATGCAACTTCTGGTGAGGATAGAAGTAATTTATCAAATTGGTTTATCTCCAAATTTGGAAGAACTTTAGCAGAAGAGTATTTCATTCCATACAATGAAAAAATTTGGAATAGAAAAGCATCTGAGATGTCGCCCGACTGGATTGAAGATAAACTACCGTTACCCGATAAAGCCGGTTTTACAAAGGCATTACTTGAAAATAATAAAGACACCATGCCTCATAGTTCGTTTTACTATCCGAATTCAAATAACCAAAATACTTTTATTGATGCTTTAGCTGACGGTGTAAAAGTGAAATTTAATACTCCTATTAATTCGATTGAAAAAATCGGGGGAACTTGGTTCCTCAATGGTCAATATGAATATGATTTGATTATTAATACGGGGCCATTAAATATTCTTCCTAATATAATTAAATCTTGCCCTGACACAGTAAAAAATTATGCTCGTAATTTAAATCATAATCAGGTGACGACTATGTTATGGACAACGACAGGGGCAAACGATACATGGACTTATCATCCAGGAAAAGAAACGATTTTTCATCGGCATATACACATAGGGAATTTTTTTATACCACAACAAAAAATTTCCATAACTGAAGCCGTTGGTTTGCATTCTTATGAAGAAATGAAATTGGAAGGTGATAAGTTTAAGGAGTTGCTCGAGCCAATTGGATATCATGTGTCAGATTATGCTTACGTTGTCTTTGATAATAATTATAAAATATCACGTGATGCTATTTTGGATTACCTTACATCGATAAGCCTATACACGCTTGGCCGATTTGGAGAATGGGAATATTATAATATGGATATTTGTATCAAAAGTGCAATGAAATTATCAGAAAGCCTAGTTCAGAAGCATCAATGAAAATAACAATAGCAGGCACGGGTTACGTAGGCTTATCTTTAGCAGTATTACTCGCCCAAAGACATCAAGTTATAGCGTTAGATATTATCAAAGAAAAAGTGGATATGCTCAATCAGGGTAAGTCGCCTATTGAAGATGATGAAATTGAGAACTTTCTCAGCAATAAACAGCTTAATTTTACGGCGACGTTAGATAAAAAAATGGCTTATCAGCATGCTGATTTTGTTATCATTGCGACACCGACCGATTACGACCCAGAAACAAACTATTTTAATACGCAATCAATTGAATCAATAATTCAAGATGTCCTTGAGATTAATCCTTTAGCTATTATGGTTATAAAATCCACAGTACCAGTAGGCTATACAGAGCGTACTAAACAGAAATTCGGAATTGATAATTTATTGTTTTCGCCAGAGTTTTTACGGGAAGGGAAAGCGCTGTGGGATAACTTGTACCCATCGAGAATTGTAGTTGGTGAGCAATCAGCACGTGCAGAACAGTTTGCTAATCTGTTGCAGGAAGCGGCAATAAAAAAAGATATATCAGTCTTGTTCACAGATTCTACCGAAGCAGAAGCAATAAAATTGTTTTCAAATACCTATCTTGCCATGCGGGTGGCATATTTTAATGAACTAGACACCTATTGTGCCAGTCATGGCTTGAATACCAAGCAAGTGATTGATGGTGTGTCATTAGATCCTCGCATAGGCGGGCATTACAATAATCCTTCTTTTGGTTATGGGGGGTATTGCTTACCCAAAGATACCAAACAGTTATTAGCAAATTACAATGATGTACCTCAAACGCTGATTCAAGCGATTGTAAGTGCTAACACAACCAGAAAAGATTTCATCGCCGAACAAATAATCAAACAAAATCCAAAGGTGGTGGGTATTTATCGTTTGGTAATGAAACAAGGTTCTGATAATTTCAGAGCAAGTGCCATCCAAGGTATTATGAAACGCATTAAGGCAAAAGGCATTGAAGTGATTGTCTATGAACCTGTGATCGGTGACGATGAGTTTTATCATTCTAAAGTTATAAATAATTTAACTACATTTAAACAAGCAGCAGATATTATTGTTGCAAACCGTATTACAGACGATTTAACTGACGTAACATCAAAAGTATATACCCGTGATTTATTTGGAAAGGATTAAGTTAAAAATATGATTAAAAAGATTTTAGTCACTGGTGGCGCGGGCTTTGTGGGAAGTAATTTATGTGAACGGCTTGTTCAAAATGAAAATAATCAAGTTTACTCCTTAGATAATTATTTTACGGGTAGCAAGGATAACCATATAGCGGGAGTTACCTATATTGAAGGGAGTACTGCCCAAATAGATAAGTTAGTTGATTTTTCACCGGATTATATTTATCACCTAGGTGAATACTCCAGAGTTGAGCAAAGTTTTGATGATGTTGAAAAAGTATGGCAGTTCAATAAAGATGGAATTTTTGCAGTGTTGCAGTTCTGCCGTAAAACAGGTGCAAAAATTATTTATGCAGGCAGTAGCACTAAATTTGGTGATGGTGGTTTAGGTCGAAGTCAAAGCCCTTATGCATGGACAAAAGCAAGTAATACTGAGCTGGTAGAGAATTATGGTGACTGGTTTAATGTGCCTTTTGCCATTGTTTATTTCTACAATGTCTATGGTAAACGAGAAATTTCAACAGGTAAATACGCGACTTTAATAGCTCTTTTTAAAGAGAAAAAGCTAAAAGGAGAGCAACTGTCGATAGTGAGCCCTGGTTCGCAAAAACGTAACTTCACCCATGTTGATGACATAATTAATGGATTAGTCTTAGTCGGTGAAAATGGCTATGGTGATGAGTTTGGCATTGGCAGTCCGGATGCATTTAGCATACTAGATATTGCAAAAATGTTTGGTGGTGAGATTAAAATGCTACCAGAACGGAAAGGTAACCGAATGACTGCGGATGTAGTGACAAGCAAAACTGAAGCGCTTGGCTGGAAACCAACCAGAACGATTCAAGATTACATCAATGAATTTAAGGCTGAGCACGCACTATGAGTGAAGTTACAACTTTTACACCAACGCAAGCACTTAATACAGCAGTACTTTTTTTGGTTTTTAATCGACTGGATACTACCAAACAAGTTTTCGAAGCTATTCGTCAGGCAAAACCACCCAGACTTTATGTGGCAGCAGATGGGGCTAGATCAAATAAAGACGGCGAAATCGTTAAAGTAAAGGCTGTACGTGATTTCATTATATCTAATATTGATTGGGATTGTGAAGTCAAAACCCTTTTTCCTGATGAAAATCTAGGCTGTAAATTTGCAGTTAGTAGTGCCATTAGCTGGTTTTTTGAAAATGAGGAAATGGGGATTATTCTCGAGGATGATTGTTTGCCAGACCAGAGTTTCTTTTGGTTTTGTGAAGAATTGTTGCTGCGTTATAGCGATGATGAACGGATAGCGATGATTTCGGGCGATAACTTTCAGTTCGGTCGAAAATGCAATGATGCTAGTTATTATTACTCTCGTTATCCGCACATTTGGGGCTGGGCTTCATGGCGGAGAGCGTGGCAACATTATGACCGAAATGCAGCTATCTGGCCTGAAGTGCGTGATCAAGGATGGCTTGAAGTCTTGATAAAAACACCTAGTGAGAGAAAATTCTGGGCACAGCAATTCCAATCAGTTTATGACGGAAAAATAGATACTTGGGATTATCAGTGGACATTGGCCTGTTGGAGTCAGGGGATGGTTTCTATTATGCCTTCTGTAAACTTAATCACGAACATCGGTTTTGGTGTGGATGCAACGCATACTCAGGGTGCTAGTATCTATTCTGGTATACCGGTTAAGCCGATAGGTTTCCCTCTTCGACATCCTGACATCACTTTACCCAATGCGAAAGCTGATAGGTTCACTGCGAAAGGGATGTTTTCTAACAGTTTGTCCATTCGGATAATACGAAAGATAAAAGCATTTCTTTTATCGAAATTGAGGAGCTAAGATGTTGCCGCAGTGCCCTATTTGCATGACATCAATGAGTCATAATTTTGCTGCGACATTGTTGCGAAAATATGAGGTTCCCTATTTCCATTGCTCAAGCTGTGGACTTTTACAAACAGAAGAACCCTATTGGTTGGATGAGGCATACAGTGATGCTATCGCTGTGGCTGATACAGGACTCATACAGCGGAATATTTCAATTGCAGCTAAGTTGGCATCACTCATTTATTTTGAACTTGATCCAAAGGGGGCATATTTGGATGTTGCTGCCGGCTATGGTATGCAGGTACGGTTAATGCGAGATTTTGGCTTTGATTACTACTGGAGTGATAAATACTGTGCAAACCTTCTTGCAAGAGGCTTTGAAGCAGATAGCGCTACGTCTCCTTTTCAAGCATTAACAGCCTTTGAAGTTCTAGAGCATGTTCATGACCCACTCTCATTTATTTCAGAATCAATGAGTAGCTATGGCTCACGTACCTTAATATTTTCTACCGAGCTTTACCATGGTGCTCCACCTGAAAAGGACTGGTGGTATTATGCCTTTAATACAGGGCAGCATATTTCTTTTTATCAGCCTAAAACGTTGCAAGTGATTGCTGAGCGCCTAGGATTAAAGTTTTATTCAGCTCATGGAATTCACATGCTTACAGATCGGTTAATAAATAACAAACGCTTTGCTTTATTGACGGGGAGATTGGCCTACCCAATGGCTCTTTATGTGAAAACGCAGATGAAATCTCGAACATTGCCAGACCATTATATGCTAATGAATACAGATAATATAATTAATGAGGATGGTGAATGAAAATCGCATTTGATCATCAAATTTTTGGCTGGCAGGAGTATGGTGGGGTGTCACGTTATGCATATGAACTTGCTGTGGGATTAGTTAGTACATGCTCACAGGAAGTAGCTGTTATTTCTCCTTTATATGTAAATCGATACTTAGCTGAGGCTACATCTAAACTCCGCATCTTTGGTGTTCAGATGCCCAAACTGCCGAGAACTGGACGTATTTATCGTGCGATTAATTGGTTTATTGCTTGGCCGTTTGTAAAATACTTTCACCCAGATATTGTGCATGAAACATATTATTCATCAAGAACAATAGCGCCAAAAAGCGCTAAAGTTATCTTGACCGTCTATGACATGATTCATGAACGGTTTAGTAATGATTTTTCTTTGGCAGACCCTACTAGTCGAGAAAAAGCAATAGCCGTTGCACGGGCCGATCATGTGATTTGCATATCGGAGCAGACTAGGCGTGACTTGATAGATTTATTTGGAGTGAATCCAGCTAAAACATCTGTTGTCTATCTCGGATTTACCTTAACTACGCATAGTGAATTGTTACAGAACCATATTCAGCAAACTCGTCCTTTTTTACTTTACGTTGGGAATCGGGGCGGGTATAAAAATTTCGAACAATTACTTCAGGTATACGCTACATCTTCTCTATTAAAAAATGATTTTGATTTAATTTGTTTTGGCGGTGGTGAATTGACTAGTAGAGAAAAAACACTGCTCCAAAAGCTCGGGATTTCCAAAGATAATGTCCGTCACGTTTCTGGTAATGACCAGTTGCTAGCCGAGCATTATAAATCAGCCCGTGCATTTATATATCCGTCACTTTATGAAGGGTTTGGAATTCCGCCGCTGGAAGCTATGAGTTTTGATTGTCCAGTGATCTGCAGCAATGTGAGTTCGATTCCGGAAGTCGTTGGTGATGCCGGTGAAATGTTTGACCCATCTGATTCGGAATCGATGCGGATGGCTATTGAAAGAGTAATCGAAGATAGTGCATTGCGAGAGACTTTGATTGTGCGTGGGCGTGAACGGATTAAGCTTTTTTCTTGGGAACGTTGTGCACAAGAAACATTGAATGTTTACCGTCAGGTGTTGTCATGAAAGCATTAATTTGCGGAGTGAGCGGACAGGATGGTGCATATCTAGCACGCTTTCTGCTAGAGAAAGGTTATCACGTTGTCGGTACTTCTCGCGATGCGATGGCTACTTCATTCGGCTCGTTATGCGAGCTTGGCATTTTGAATGAAGTAGAAACTGTTTCAATGGCGGTTAATGATTTTCGCAGCGTACTTCATACACTTAAACGCCACGCACCTGATGAGGTATATAATCTGGCGGGACAAACTTCAGTGGGACTGTCTTTTGAACAGCCAGTAGAAACCATGGAGAGCATAGCTGGCGGCACGCTAAATTTGCTAGAGGCTATTCGCTTCGTCGATCATCCGATTCGTTTTTATAACGCTGGATCAAGTGAATGTTTTGGGGATACCGGCGATAAGCCAGCAAACGAATTGACACCTTTTCAGCCTCGCAGCCCATATGCTGTTGCCAAGGCTTCGGCGCATTGGATGGTACATAATTACCGAGAAGCGTATGGATTGTTTGCATGTACTGGTGTTCTGTTCAATCATGAGTCCCCGCTTCGTCCAGCACGGTTTGTTACGCAAAAAATTGTGCGGACGGCAGTACGTATTGCTCAAGGAAGCAAAGAAAAGCTGCATTTGGGTAATATTGAGATTCAACGTGACTGGGGCTGGGCGCCTGATTATGTTGAGGCAATGTGGGCTATGCTTAATACTAAACAAGCAGATGATTATGTTATTGCTACAGGCCGTACTGTATCACTTGAGTATTTCACTGCCAAAGTTTTCGAACAGTTTGGATTGGATTGGGAAAAGTTCGTTGAGCTAGACCATGCTTTGCTTCGACCAACTGATATTTTAGTCGGACGAGCTGATCCGTCAAAGGCCAAAGAGGTATTAGGTTGGTCTTCTAAGGCAGATGTTGATGAGGTCATTATTCGGATGTGTGATGCTATCTCCTGAAGTTCTATGAGCAGACTTTGTGCTATATAAATTAGATATTGAAAAGTATGCAGTTACATCATTTTGATTCATATCAATTAAATAATTAGGAACATATTTGAATATGGTGTCTTTACCCAAAATTACAATTATTACACCAAGTTATAATCAGGCGGAGTATTTAGAAGCAACGATAAAGTCTGTTCTCGACCAAAATTATGCAAATCTTGAATATATTATTATTGATGGAGGGTCGACGGATGGTAGTGTTGAGATTATCAAGCGTTACATCGATCACCTTGCCTATTGGGTTAGTGAACCTGACGATGGGCAATCTCATGCAATAAATAAAGGCCTACAGCGAGCAACTGGAGAATGGATAGGATGGCAAAATTCGGATGATGTTTATTATCCGAATGCTTTCAAATTAGTAGCTCGAAAAATCGCTAAAAACTCTCAACTGGACTTGATTATAGGCGATATAAACCTGATTGATGAGACTGGTAATGTCATTCGTGATATGCGTTATGTCAAACCAACATATCAATCTTTATTGGCGGAAGGAATGGTACTTACAAATCAGGCGGCATTTTGGAAGAGAAATTTACATCAACGACTCGGATGGCTAGATGAAGCATTGCATTATGGCTTTGATTATGAATGGTTTTTGAGGATCTTAGCTGAAACTAAACGAGCCACACATATTCCTGAGGTTATTGGTGCACTTCGCTATCATGATAATACCAAGACCAGTCAATATCAGCAGAAATTTATTGAGGAATATCAACATATTTTAATTGGTCGAGTTGTACCTAATTGGAAAAAGAGATTCTATTTAATTAGACGTTTATTACTTACTTTATTGAATGGTCACATCAAATATGTTTATCGTGGCATTATTCACCGTATGTCTCCAAGTAAAAATTGGGGAGATGGTTGATTTTTAAATTTATCTTGATTTTAGTTCCATGTTATTCATTACTTATGTTAATGGATTTTAAGTAAATATAAGCGAGTACTATTGAATTATCTTTCCGATATAAATCGAAGTTAACAGGATAGTAAAAAATGGTGGACTCGTGTCTTTGGAGATATTTTCAAGACGCACAACGTTAGAAATTATCGAAACTCATTTAGGTATTATTAAATGGAATCAAGGATGGTTATCTTGGTATTTTAACCTATATAATTAAGGCTTTGTTTTTTTTAAGGAAAAAACTAGTTAACTATTTTGAGGATAATTCATGGAGGTATTTTTTTGACAATTGGAACTAGGATTAAGCATAAAGGAAATATTTGGATTTATGATTTTATCAATCTTCTTTGGTGGCATGGGGAATGAGGAATAAATGAAAATTTCAATCATTACCGTTTGTTATAATTCTTCAAAATTTATTCGCTCTGCTATAGAGTCCGTCATTACACAGTCATACGCCAATATAGAGTACATTATTATCGATGGCGGTTCTTCGGATAATACGCTCGATATTGTAAATCAGTATAGAGATAAGATTGCCCATGTAGTCAGTGAATTAGACAATGGAATATATGATGCTATGAATAAGGGGATTGAAATAGCCTCGGGCGATATCATTGGTATTTTAAATTCCGATGACTTTTATGCAACTAATGACGTCATTCAACAAGTAGCTACAGTCTTTTCCGCTCCGGGTGTTGACGCATGTTATGCAGATCTGATCTATGTAGATCCGATTCAAACTAATAAAATTATCAGGTATTGGCGGTCCCGTATTTTTAAACCAGGGCTCTTTAAATGGGGATGGATGCCTGCTCACCCTACATTTTTTGCAAGAAAATCATGTTTTACTGAATTAGGAAATTATGATTTGAATTATCATTTACAAGCAGATTTTGAGTTGACAATGCGTTTTCTTGAGGTATTCCGCATCAATGCTGTTTATATACCTGAAATTTGGATTAAAATGCGTATGGGAGGAGCAAGTAACCGCTCGTTGACAAATGTTTTTAAAGGTAACTTAGAAGCATATAGAGCATGTAAAAAAAATAGAATTGGAATTTCTCCATTATTTAATGTTTTTAAAATCATGTCTCGCCTGCCACAATTTATTCTGAGGCCAAGACAGTAATGAATAGGTATTTGCGTAACTATGGTGTAGTTAAAGGAATTAAATTACTAATTCAATTAGTTCGTACTCGTATTTTTTTTCGACCTGCTAGATTGATTCGGTTTCCAATATATATTCGTGGAAAGAAATCTATTAAGTTTGGTACTGGATTTACAACGGGTGTTGGTGTGAGACTTGATGCATTGGGCGGTAGAAATACGACCCAAATTGAATTTGGGGAAGGGGTGCAATTGAATGATTATGTGCACATTGGAGCGATTGAACGAATACAAATTGGTAATAATGTATTAATCGCCAGCAGGGTTTTTATTAGCGACCATAATCATGGTGTTTATAGTGGAGATGACAATAAGCATAGCTCTCCAGATGAGTTACCTGCGGAACGAATTTTGGTGAGTAACCCGGTAATTATTGGGGATAGAGTTTGGATTGGCGAGAATGTGTGTATTTTACCAGGCGTTAATATCGGCTCAGGTGCAATTATAGGGGCTGGTTCAGTAGTAACTAAAGAGGTATTGCCTGAAACGATAGTTGCCGGGAATCCGGCAAGAACTATAAGAGAATTTGATAGATTAACTTCTACATGGCTGCCTGTTAGTAAAAAATGAGTAGATATTGCAAAGGGTGTTTTGGAGTGATAATTGGGTAATAAAGTAGTGGTGTTGATGGCAACCTATAATGGTATGTCTTGGCTGCCTGAACAAGTTGAGAGTATCTTGAGGCAATCAAATGTCAATGTGAAGTTGATAGTTTCTGATGATGCATCTTCAGATGGAAGCCGTACTTGGTTGCAGAATCTGGATTTATCTGATGATAGAGTGCAATTATTGCCGGGAAAAATTGGAACAGGTTCTCCTGGTAAAAATTTTTATCGACTGATATTAGATGCAGATATTGCTGATGCAGATTTTATTGCATTTGCAGATCAGGATGATATCTGGTTAACACATAAGTTAGCAGATCAAATTGAGCAAGTTCATAAATATGATGTTTGTGCTGTTTCATCGAATGTTGTTGCTTTTTGGGCTGATGGATCTCGTTACCTAATCAACAAATCAGAACCAAAAAATAAATTTGATTTTTTGTTTGAGTCTGCTGGTCCTGGCTGTAGTTTTATGGTTAAACCGGTTTTACTTCTACAGGCAAGAGAGGTATTAGAAAAAACCTTGAACAAAGCAACCTTACCGGAGTTACATGACTGGTTCATCTATGCTGTTTGTAGAGCTTTCGGCGAAAAATGGCACATCGACCAAAGGCCATTACTAAAATATCGTCAGCATGGAGATAATGCAGTCGGAGTGAATTTTGGAATGCGTGTAACCATTAGCAGATTCAATTACATTCGACGGGGCTGGTATCGAGGTGAAGTTCAAAAAATATCACGTATCGTTATGGGAATTACAACAAATAGAGAATTACATGATGTTTGTTTGTTGTTAACCCGACTAAGTTTTTTAGACCGATGTAAATTAATATTGACACACCCTTATACTAGAAGAAACTATTTTGAACGTATCCTCTTAACATTGCTGATTGCAAGTTTCACCTTTTAATGGAAATGATAAAGCGCAACTTTAGCTCGAATGCGCTATGGAGCCTTGCCGGTGGTGGCGTTTCCGCATTGACAGCTGTAGCCGCTATCCCCGCGCTTATTTATCTTTTAGGGGTTGATAAGTTTGCTTTAGTATCGTTGCTTATTTCATTAAATTTATTTTTCTTTGTTTATGACTTTGGTCTAACACGGGCGATGCATTTTTTCTCGCCTAAGATGGAGCACCAAAGTGAAGATGGAGCAGGCTCGTTAATTGGTAGTTCATTAGCCGTGGCGATGATTATAGGTATAGTTGTAACACTCATTGTCATTATGGTTAGCCCAATTTTCACTACAAGTTGGCTGAAACATACTGGTGAACTGGCAGAGGCTATTACAACAGCACTTCAATTTTCAGCACTCGGTATTGTCCCTGCTTTAATATGTAATGTCATCAAGGGAAACTTAGAAGGTAGGATGGAATTTAAAAAGGCAAACTTAGCCAAGATGTTTTCAGGCGTTAGTTTGTTTATTGCCCCAGTTGGCATGGCAATGGTTAATGATTCTATAGTAATGCTTGCAATTGCTATAACATCTACACGTATTGGTAGCTTAGCTTTATATTATTACCTACTTTTACGTTTAATTCGTCCTCACTATTTCACTATCTCATCTCACATATTTAAAAACATTGTGGTCTATGCATTCTGGGCAGGAATTTCAGGCTTTTTTGCCACATTATTTATTTATGGAGATCGTTTTATTGTCGCTGGCTTTATTAGCTCGACAGAGTTATCTATTTACATTGCAAGTCAAGATGTTTTGATTCGGTATTTACTGGTTCCTTGGTCATTAGCTATTGTTTTATCACCCTATTTTTCTTCAGATACAGTCGTATTAGCAAGTTTTAAATCGGCTTATTTCAACGCAATGAATAGTATTAAGGTGTCAACAACACTTTAAAACTGACCCCTTTTGGCTTTAAAACACCGGTTTAAATTTGACCCCCTTGAGCAGAATCTTCATTATTTTATCGCACTGGGTGCAATGCCCACTTTACGTTTATCTTTCAG
>Ga0209491_10002110_pt1 | contig 36454 bp, 24 predicted proteins | sample BON02_FD_187213 | JGI IMG/M metagenome (GOLD analysis project Ga0209491, IMG submission 187213) | Freshwater microbial communities from Lake Bonney liftoff mats and glacier meltwater in Antarctica - BON-02 (SPAdes) (version 2) | ecosystem: Environmental > Aquatic > Freshwater > Ice > Glacier... | reverse complement strand
CGAACGGATCATTTGCCGGTCGCGCTCCGTCAGGTCGGGTTCAACCAGGCTGATGAGCTGAACGCCGAGTACGGGGTCGATAATTTCAAGCGTACTGATGAGGGCTTCCTTGTCCCTGCCGAGACTGTAAAGGGGTCGGTTCTTAATATTGACAACTATACGCTCGCGTGAGCCTGTTCTATGCGCGTCGTTGCCGCCGTATCGGATCAGATTCAGTGCTTTCATCTGATCCGGAAGTTGATGAATCCGGACCCGGAAGTAAAGATCTCAAATCGCTCCGCCGATTGAGCCATCCCTGTTTTGAGCGGATGCGTCCGCCCGCCCTTCACCAATCCACGCGTCCTTCCCGAGCGGTCGTTCTGTCTTCCAGCAACATCTCGCCGCGACGGCTCAATCGCCGTCGTCATTTCACCCACCATTCCTGAGCTTTATCCATCCCGGCGGAAGAAACGCGCGGCAACGCCGGGCGCACAAGAATTTCCCGCCTCCTCTCGTGATCCGGCCCCAGATCGGGGCGGCTGGAAGTCGGCCTCTACGGCAGGCAGGGATGCCTACCGCTAAATTTTCAGACAGGCTCCCAGCCGGAACCATGCAGTAGGAACTGGGGAGCGCGACCTCCCGGCTGCACCGGTCGGCTTCTTGTCGACCGGAATGGCTGCCGATGGTGCCGCACGATTCAAGTGGTGGGCCGGACGGGCGCGCTCCCGTTTCAACTACATCGTTCCCGCTCAGGTAAAATCCGAGAATTGAATATACAGGCCGCCAAACGGTTGAAATGGTCACAATTTTACCACAGCTTTTAGTCACTTGATAATTCCAATTCTCAGGGAATGAATATTTTCTGGGATTTGATTGTTTTTGCGGTTTAATCAAACGCTCAACGTTACACAAATATGCACAACGTCCACCCAAACTTCCGCTAAAGGCATGGATACGCTCATCTCCCCCACCGCGACGGCGGAAATTAAGAAGCCGCTCCCACTCATCCTCAACGCGGGCGATCCCGAGACGAAACGCGAGGAGATCCGCCGCTATTTCCACGATACCTACGATGCCTACGAGGCGTTGTTCGAACCGATGACCGGGCAGGACGCCTTCATCAGGCGGGCGGATCCGTTGCGGCATCCGCTGATTTTCTATTTCGGCCACACCGCCACGTTCTTCGTCAACAAGCTTGTCCTCGCGAAACTGTTGCCCGGCCGGATCAATCCCGGGTTCGAGAACATCTTTGCCATTGGGGTCGACGAGATGTCATGGGACGATCTCAACGACGCGCACTACGACTGGCCACATTTTTCCGAAGTTGCAGAGTATCGCACGCAGGTTCGAAACGCCGTGGACGAGCTGATCACCCGGCTACCGGTTCAACTTCCGATCGACTGGGACAACCCGTTCTGGCCGATCATCATGGGGATCGAACACGAACGAATTCATCTGGAAACGTCGTCAGTGCTCATCCGTCACCTGCCGCTAAATTTGGTCGAACCGCATCCGCTCTGGCCGGTGTGCAACGTAGATCACGAGGCACCGAAGAATGGGTTGCTGGATATTCCGGCTGGCAAAGTTGTTCTTGGGAAACCCCGACCTGGAGCGCTCTACGGTTGGGACAACGAGTACGGCCGCCACGAAGCAGACGTCGCCGCGTTCAGGGCCACGAAGTATCTCGTGTCCAATCGCGAGTATCTGGAATTCGTCGAGGATAACGGCTATGTCAGCAAGGAATTCTGGACCGAGGAAGGCTGGAACTGGGTGAACTACGAGAAGGTTTCCTTCCCGCGTTTTTGGAAAAAGAACACGAATGGAGACTTCAAACTCCGATGCCTGTTGCAGATGATCGACATGCCCTGGTCGTGGCCGGTTGAAACAAACCAGCTCGAAGCCAAGGCGTTCTGTAACTGGAAAGCCGAGAAGACCGGAAAACCGGTCCGGCTGCCGACGGAAGATGAGTGGTATCGCCTGCTCGATCACTCCGGAACCTCCGATGTGCCAGATTGGAAGAGCACTCCCGGAAATTTGAACCTCGAACGATTTGCCTCATCAGAGCCGGTGGACGAACACGAATTCGGCAATGGCTTCTTCGATGTGCTCGGGAACGTCTGGCAGCACACGGAGACACCAATCTCAGGATTTGCCGGCTTCGAGGTACATCCGCTCTACGATGATTTTTCAACGCCGACCTTTGATCTCAAGCACAACTTGATCAAAGGCGGTTCGTGGATTTCCACTGGCAACGAACTGACGCGCGACAGCCGTTACGCGTTTCGCCGGCATTTCTATCAACACGCCGGTTTTCGTTACATCGAATCCAATGCGCCGGTGACCATTCCGGATGACCGCTACGAAACCGATCCCGAGATCTTACCGTTTTGCGAACTCAACTACGGCAAAAACCATCTCGGCATTGAAAACTATCCCGCCAAACTTGCGGAGTTGTGCCTCGCGAAAATCGACGGACGGACGAGGAAGACCGCGTTGAACTACGGCTGCAATGCCGGTCGCACGACATTCGAGCTGGCCAAGGTTTTCGATCACGTCACGGGCATCGACTTCACCGCGCGTATCATTCGAATGGGCGTGGAGATGAAGGACAAGGGTTACACCCAATACACACTGCGGGATGAGGGCGACATCGTGTCGTTCCATCAACGTTATCTCAAAGATTTCGGATTGGATGACACGCGCAGCAAGGTCGAGTTCATGCAGGGGGACTTGTCCAACCTGAAGGAAATCTACACCGGCTACGACCTGATCGTGATCGATTCAATGCTGGAACGGACACACAACCCGGTAAAGTTTTTGGAAGAAGTTCATCAACGGCTCAAAGCTGGAGGATTGCTCGTCATCGCCAGCACGAACGACTGGTTGGAAGCGTTCACCGGAAAGGAAAACTGGCTCGGCGGTTACAAGGAAAACGGCGAGAACGTCACCACGCTCGACTCGCTTCAACGAATTCTCGGCGACCATTTCAAGCAGAACGACAAACCGGTCGACGTCCCCTGCGTGATCCGGAAAACTAAACGCACGTTCGACCACAATCTCGTGCAGGTGACGTTCTGGGAGCTCCGATAGAGACTGACGGACAATCGGGGGAATTTCCGCATCGTCGGTGCAATTAACGACGCCTTAAGGGCGACGGGATCAGCCGCGCAGCGACGACGGATAATTCCATTTGAGCGGGGCGTTATCAAACGACGGACAACAGTATATCGTCGTTTCCGAAACGGAATTCGCATTCCGATGTCGGAACGCTGCAATCCGTATCGGAATACCTGCTCCGATATTGGAACCGCTATCCCTCCCTCCCTCACGGAATCCGAACTCCCGCTGACATTGAACTTACCCACTGTTTGGTGTGGATTACAACGAATCAAGTGAGCGAGGAAACATTTAACCCCATCTAAACGGTCGACGGAACCAAGCCTGCAAGGAGTCGGGCTGTGAAACTCCTGCTTGCAGAAGATCAACCGAAACTCGCCGCCCATTTGGTCGAAGGACTGCGGGCCGAAGGGTACGCCGTTGCCGTTGCGCAAGACGGGGATGAGGCGCTATGGATGGCCCGTCAAGGAACCTACGACGCGCTGTTGATGGATGTCATGCTGCCGGCCAAGGATGGAATCACTGTGGTGCGTCAATTACGGTGCGACGGAGCCCAAACTCCGGTGCTATTTCTCACCGGGCGTGACTCGGTGGAGGACCGCGTTCGCGGGCTCGATGCCGGTGGCGATGATTATCTTCCCAAACCCTTTCATCTGGAGGAACTCCTCGCCCGGTTGCGGGCCATTCTCCGTCGCAATCGTTTAGCCACGTCACTGCTGTTGCGCGTGGTCGATCTGGAGCTGGACATGATCAGCCACGTCGCGCGCCGGGCGGGTCAGGAAATCCTGTTGACCCCACGCGAGCTCTCGCTGTTGGAACTTCTCATGACGCACTCACCCCGCCAGGTCAGTCGGGCTACCATTGTCGAGAACGGGTGGGATCAGCACTTCGACTCCGGCCCCAACGTGGTCAACGTTTACATAAACAAACTGCGAAGAAAACTGGATCTGCCGGGACTCCGTCCGCTCATTCACACACTTCGCGGAACCGGGTTCGCCCTGTTCTGAAACCACCCTCCAGCTCAGTCATTGTTAAACAAACATTAATGTTCAACCCGCTCTTAAATTTATCTTCGCGTGTGACGTTTCGCTTCACGTGGACGTGCCCAGGCAGCGCGGGCCGCCGACGATTTCGAAACCGGGTCGAACACGTTGCCCGAATCGACTGAACCCATAGCGTTGCGAACAGACAGCCGGATGAAAAACTTAACAGGCTCAACCAAAACCAAAGTGAGGCAAACGCGCGCCGTGAACCGCGCGTGGAGAATGGTCTCAGGTTTTCTGGTGTTTCTGCTGCATGGATGGTGCTCGTTCCGGCTCCAGGCGGAAGACACGTCGATTACAAGTATGAAGACTACGATGAAACACGGGATCGCATCCAGGTCCAGACTCATTCGGATCTGTTTTCGCGATCGTGTGGTGGTGATCGGGGCTCAGCCGATGCCGGGTCAGTTCAATGAACGCGGCGACGAATGGCGGAGTCCGTTCGTGGATCTGAACGAAGCGGACCGGTTCATGCCAGGCGCGGAAGTTCACGCCACGCAGCTTATCAATCTCCTGCGCGCCGATTGGTTGCGCCGTGCGTCTCCCGCGAATGAGGGGATCTTGTGGTGCCTGTTCGGTTTGGTGGTCGGCACTGTCGTCATTGTTGCACGACCGGTTTGGGGAATTCCGATCGTGGCGGTTATTGCCCTGGCTTTCGGATGGATTAGTGCGAGTGCGAGTGCGATGAGCGGGGCCAATCTTTGGACGGCGTGGCTGGTGCCCGTCATGGTTCAAACTCCTCTGGCGATTGCAGGAGGCCTGACGTGGCACTCGATGGATTGGTACCGGGCGCGACAACGCGCGATGCGACGTATCCGAGAACAGGCGGAACTCATCGACAAGGCGCAGGATGCCATTCTGCTTTTCGATCTGAACGGCGAACTGAAGTCGGCCAATCCACGCGCCCGGGAAATCTTCGGTTTCACCAACGACCGTCCGCAACCAGTCGATTTCTGGTCTGATTCAGCAACAACGGCAAAGCGAGCCGTTGTTGAATCCGGACGGTGGCAGGGTGAGTTGAAACATTTTGGTAACGGCGACGAGGCGCTGATTCTTGCAAGCCGGTGGACGTTGATCCGTGACGAGCACCAAGTACCGACCGGCATCCTGGTGATCAACACGGACGTGACGGAACAGAAGCGACTCGAAGCCCAGTTGATCCGCGCCCAACGCATGGAGGTGGTCGGCAACATTGCCGGCAGCATGGCGCACGACCTCAACAACTCACTTGCCCCGGTATTGATGGGCGTTCAAATGCTCAAGCGACGTCACTGGGACGGCTCCACCCGTCGAACATTGGAACACATTGAATCCAGTGCCCAACGGAGTGTCCAGATGGTCCGGCAGGTAATTGTTGTCGCACGGGGTCGGGTCGACGAAACCGGGCAAATTGATCCCGATCTTTTGATCCGGGAAATGACCCGGCTCGCTCGCGAAACATTTCCCAAAACCATCCGCGTCGAATCCCAGGTGGCGCGTGACCTGTGGCCGGTCGAAGGCAACTCCACCCAACTTCATCAGGTCCTTCTAAACCTGTGCGTCAACGCCCGTGACGCCATGCCTGACGGAGGCACGTTGACGATTGCCGCTGACAACGTGGTCATTGAGGACGCGGAGTTGATGGCGACTCGTGATGCACGGCCCGGTGAATTCGTCTCGATCATGGTCAACGATACCGGCACCGGCATATCTTCGGCATATCTTCGGCATATCTTCGGCATATCTTCGGCATATCTTCGGCATGTCTTCGGCATGTCTTCCGCATATCTTCGAAGCCTTCTTCACCACCAAACCGGAAGGTAAAGGCACGGGCCTGGGGCTGCCGACCGTCAAACGAATTGTCGAAGCGCACTCCGGTTTCATCCAGTCCAGTTCCACCGCCGAGGAGGGGACAACGTTCGAAGTCTTTCTTCCCAAATCCCTAGAAACTCGCCTCGCACCTGCGGAGTCTCGGCAGGCTGACACGAATCAAGGTCGCGGACGATCCGTTGTTGTAGTCGAACATGCGGCAGCCATTCGGGAACTGCTCGGCGAAACATTGGCAACCCTCGGTTACCAGGTGTTAATGCCGGACACTCCGTCGGAGGCCCTTGAGCACGTGGCCACTGGTCGCTGGAATCCGGATGCGTTGATCATCGGCCTGAACCACCCGGGCATTGAAGGACTGAATCTGTTTGCGGCTTTTCGGCGGCATCTCCCCAACGTGCCGGCAATTCTGCTTGGCGACGCGTCACTCCTTCCACCCACGCTGCCTCCCGTTGATGCGACGTTCTTGAACTCCGCAGTGAACGCTTCTGAACTGTTAAGCCAGTTGTCGCGAATACTTTTGAATCACCGTTCTCACTAATCCGCAGACCCGGACACCAACAGGATTGCAATCGATTCCTGCCCCAGATAGCGGACGCCGTCGACTGTTATCACCGAACTGACCGGCGGGTGCTCAAACGTTTGTTGCGAGCGAACGGGGCAACCCACCGGACCAGTTCGGACCCGATTGCTCGGTCAATCCGCCCGCCAGCAGCTCAATCGCGAAAATGAAAATCAAGTTCTTTGGAGTTCTCGCCGATATACGCTGTTGACGAGTTTTGTTCCGTTCGTTCATTCGTTGTGGACGTACTGCGGATTCAATTGTGCTCGCATACGGCAAGAAATATGAAGACCGGCGGACCGGTTAATACTAGCATCGCGGCGATGAACGACCTGCCAGAACACGACGTATTGTCCGTCGGCAAGCTAGGGCTGTCGGCGGCGTGGCTGGACGCCGTGAGCGCGGTCCTAGGGTCGGACGGCGTGATTCGTCAGGCGGGGCCGGGGCTCGGGACCTGGCTGGGAACAGCTCAGGATCAGCTGGCTGGCAGAAGTTTTACTGAGGAATTGAGCCGGATAGACAACGAATGGGACGCTCCGCTAACCGGCTGGTTGAACGATGTTCCGGTCAATTCCAAGCTCGAACTCGCCACCGGCCGGGAGCAGCCGTTTCAACATTTTCATCTGGAACTGACCCGGCATCAGGACCTGATTTTCGTCCGGATCGAATCGGTTCTGCCGACCATCAGCGAGCTGACCGAGGGTTCGTTGAACGAAAGTCTGCGGGATGTGCGGGCGCAGGAGGCAATGTTCCGCCGGCTCGTTCACGCGGAGTCACAGCTTGATTCGCTCACCCGCCGGTGGCCGGGTGTGATCTTCAACCAGAAAGCTGACTTCAGTTTTCTATTCGTCAGCCCGCAACTGGTCGAGATGACCGGCGTTGAAATGGATCAGTGGCGGCACAATCCGAATCTGTTCTGGGAAGTGTTGCACGAATCCGATGAAGAAGACGTTCGCTCGCGCATCAACGAATCCGTTCTCAAACGGCAGCCGGTTTCCCACACGTTCCGGATTCGCCATTCAGGAATGGGACGAGTAACTTACGTGATGGAGCATCGCGATCCGGTGATCACAAGCAACGGGATCGTGCTGGGCTACGAAGGATTTTGGATCGACGTGACCCGGCAGACGATCGCGGAACGCCGCCTGTCCACGGCCGCGTGGAAGGAGACATTGTCCGTCGTCACGATGGGGCTCGCCCATGATTTCCGAAACCTCATGGCGGGTGTCAGCGCGCTCAGCGAACAGTTCATGCACTCGGAGGAGAAGGACCATCCGTTCATGGAGAGCATGAACCTGATCATGAACAACTCGCGTCAGGCAAGCCAGTTGGTGAACCGCATTCTCAGCCTCCATCACGGCCAGCCCGGTGAACGGAATTATCATGATCTCAACCTGCTGTTGAAGGAAATTGAGGAGCTGACACGGAAGGTCATTCCCTGCCGGATCACGGTGACGACCGCGCTTCACGACGGTTCCCTGCCCGTCTACATCGACGCCGTGGAATTTCGTCAGGTCGCGATCAACCTGTTGATCAACGCCGCTGATGCGATCACCGAGCGGGGCACCATTTCCATCGGGTCCGCCGTTCACGAAGAACAGCCCGAGGCGACCAGCCAATGGGGCGCGATTCCGAAGGCGCCAGCGATCAGTTTCACGATCGGCGACACGGGATGCGGGATCAAACCACATCACATTGAAAATCTGTTTGATCCGTTTTTTACGACGAAGGAACTGAACAAGGGGTCCGGGCTCGGCCTGTTCAACGCGCGGTTGTTTGCGGAGAAACATCACGGCGCGATCTCCGTCAATTCGGAGGAAGGCACGGGCACGACGTTTCAGGTCTGGCTGCCTCTGGCCGATTTCACCGAGGGCGAACGAGAATATGCCCAGGAAACACAGCAACGTCGCAGCCTGCTGTTTGCCGGGCCAAAGGGGCGCAACGGCGACAACACGGTGGAATTTCTGCGCACCGCCGGTTATCACGTGGTGGTGGCTCACAGCTGCGAACTCGCCGTGGCGATGCTGGACAGCGGCGATTATCCGTTCTCCGGGCTTTACGTGCAGACGGAGAATTTGAACTCTGATTTCAACGGGCTAACTTCCTACAAATCGTCCGGCCAGGAAAAACTGCGAACGATTCTGCAGATCGTGGGTCGAAATGAAGATGAGTTTAACACGCGGTTCTTGAATCGCGCGGATCTGATTCTCGGAGCCGACCTCTCGCAGGCGGCCATTCACCAAAAACTAGGGGAGCTTTTTGCTCGGGATTAAAACCATGGGTACTGGTTCAAAAGACAAACCGGAAAACGGACTCCATCATATTCTCGTGGTGGATGACGAAGAAATCGTGCTGGTTGCGCTGCGTGAGACGTTGCGCCGCGAGGGCTATCAGGTCACCACCACCACGGACGCGCTCCAGGCGCTGGAGCTGGTGCGGAAGGACCAGTTCGCCGTCGTCATCACGGACCAGATGATGCCCGCGTTGAGCGGTTTGGAATTTCTGGCTCAGGTGAAGCAGATCCAGCCCGACGCCACGCGGATTCTCATCACCGCCGTGCTCAGCCTGAGCACGGTCATTGATGCGATCAACAAGGGTGAGATTTACCGGTTTATCGTCAAACCCTGGTTGCGCGAGGAACTCCTGGTGACGGTGCAAAATGCGGTTCAGCGATACGAAATGATCCTGCGCAACGCGGTCCTGCAGGCGGCCACGCTGAGCATGAACGAGAAGCTCACCAAGCTGAACAAGTCGCTGGAAAACCAAGTGAAGCGTGACGCAGAGCAAAACCAGAAACTGGCCGCCCTGAACGCCGCGTTGCAGGTGAACCTTGGTCATTCTGTGGAACTCTGCCTGAACGTCATGCAAACGTTCTACCCCATGCTCGGCACCCGGGCGCGGGCGGCGTATGCGATTTGTCTGGCGATGGGTGAGAACCTGGGATTGTGCGCCGAAGAACAGCAGGTGCTCGAATACAGCGCGCTGCTCCATGACGTCGGCATGGTTGGCGCCCCAAGAAATTTGATCAAGAAATGGCACGAATCACCCGATGCATTAAATGCGGCTGAAAAGGCGTTGATCCATCACCACCCGGAACTGGGGCAGGAGCTCGTGCAATTCATGCATCATCTGGAACCAGTCGGCCGGCTGATTCGTGCGCATCACGAACATTTTGACGGGAGCGGCTATCCGGACGGACTGAAGGGCGACGAAATTCCCTGGCTCGGCCGGTTGCTCGCGGTCGCGACGGCCTACGCCGAAAGCAACGATAGCGACGGCGACACGCTCAGTCATATCAAATTCCGCAGCGGAACCGAATTCGATCCGGATGCCGTCCGTGTTCTGCTCCGTTGTCAGCCGAAAGCCACGATACCGAAGAAACAAAAAGAAGTGCTGCTCACGGAAATGGAACCCGGAATGATCGTGGTCAACCGTATTTACAATTCACCCGGAATGTTGTTGATCCCTGAAGGGCAGGAACTGACGGAGGCGTTGATTGTGAAGCTGAAGAATCACAACCGGATCAATCCCATCAGCCAGGTTCTGCTCGTCTATTGCTGAAGTGAAGACCGCGTTTTTCAACTCTGACTCGGGAGACCCCGTCCAGCCGTTTCCAAAGTCACGGGAACGATGGTGGCGGTGTTTCTTTGACCAATCCGATGACGCTCACCTGGTCTGCCGCAGCGACGGCACCATCGAGGAGGCCAATCTTCGCGCGATTCATCTGCTTGGCCTGTCGAACGAGAAAGCCAGCCCCAGCCTGTTCCAGTCCCTGAGTCCGGAAAACGTTGCGAGAGCGTCGGAACTGACCCGCCGGGAATCCGGCCGTCAGGAGACGCTGACCACCGTCCGGTTGATCACCGACGGGCGCATCGTTCACATCGTCGACCTTCAATTCACACCACTCGACGGCGGGTTCACGCTGGTGGTAATCAAGGACGCGAGCCGCCGGTGGCGGATGGAATCCCATGCCCAACGGCTGATGACCGCGATCGACGCGACGCCTGATGTCATCTTTCTCACGGACGCTGATTTCCGGCTGACGTTCGTCAATTCCGCCTTTCAATCCGTCACCGGTTTCAACATCGAGGAAGCGCTCGGGCAGCCGATCGATTTTCTTCGCGCGCCCGGCCAGGATGGAACCCTCGCCGCCTGCCGCGACAATCTGCTGGATGAAAAAGACTGGAGCGGCGAGTTGATGAACCGGCGGCAGGACGGTTCCGAATATCCGGTCGAAGCCAGCATTTCCTCGATCTTCGATTTCCAAGGTGAACGGCTGGGTTTCGCCGCGTTCGAACGTGACATCACGTTGAAGAAACGGTTGCAGGAAGACCTGCGTCGCGAGCGCAATCTGGTTGTCAGCATCAACGATTCGCTCGACGCCGCCATCTACACGGTGGACCGGGAATTCAAGCTGACGCACGTCAATAATTTTTGGGAGCGGATGCCTCTGAAACACGGCTGGCTTGTGTGGGGAGGGAAGCCCCGGCCCGGCATGCCGTTTCTCAACGCAATCGCGAACGAGGAACGCCGCCATCAAATCAAGCTGGCGATGGAGGGCGTGCTGGAAACCGGTCGCCCCTACGAATCGCAGGTCAGCGATCCTGCGCAGCGCAAGAACTGGTTCATCCGTATTTCGCCCTGGCGTCATGAGGGCCGGATCACAGGTTTGATCTACTCCGTCACGGACCAGACCCGCGTCCACGAGTTGCAGAGCCAATTGTATCAGGCGCAGAAGATGGAAACGATCGGCGCGCTGGCGGCCGGTGTGGCGCATGACTTCAACAACCTGTTGCAGGCGATTCGAGGACACGTGGCATTGATGTTATTGGAAGACAATCTGGCGGCGGAAATGGGCGATCCTCTCAATCAGATTGAACAGGCGGCGGCGCGCGCATCGGAAATCACCCATCAACTGCTGACATTCAGCCGGGCTTCCGAGGAGAACCAGATCGACCTGGATTTCAACGAAGTCATCACCGAGGCGGCGCAGCTCGCACGGCGGTCACTCAAGCAGAAGATCCGGTTGCGCCTCGAACCGGCGGACAGGCCGGCCTTCGCGCGGCTCGACTCGACGCGGGCACAACAGCTGTTGCTAAACCTGTGTGTCAACGCGATCGATGCGATGCCCGACGGCGGAGAACTGACATTGCAGAATCGCCGTGTGAAACTCAGCGCCGCACAGGCGGAGAACCATGAACTGGCCGAGCACGCCTCGTTCATCTGCTGCACGGTCCGGGACACGGGCTCCGGCATGCCGCCGGAAGTGGTCTCGAAAATTTTTGATCCGTTCTTCACCACCAAGGCCAAGGGCAAGGGAACGGGCCTCGGGATGTCGATCGTTCACGGCGTCATTTCACACGGGGGCGGATTCCTTGAAATCGAGACCGAGCTCGGGAAGGGCACTGCGTTCCACATCTACCTGCCGGAGATCAAGAACGGGATCGCAGCGGTCACCAAGAAGAAGCTGCAGAGCAAACTCGTGCGGGGCACCGGGCAGGTGCTGGTTGTTGACGATCTCGATCTCGTCCGCGAGTTCGCCCGGACGTTTCTCGAAGCATCCGGATACACGGTGCTGCTCGCCGCCAGCGGTGAGGAGGCACTGGAAATCCTCAAAGGCAAGCAGGACCAGCAGAAGCCCGTTGACCTGATCCTCACCGACTTGAACATGACCGGCATTTCAGGTCAGCAATTGATCCGGGAAGTCATCGAACGCTGGCCGGCGGTGAGGTGCATTCTGGCCTCCGGATATCTGGAGCCCGCCGAGCGCGAGCTCGTCGAGAGCCATCTCGGCGCGCGGATTCTCAACAAGCCGTTCAACGTCCGCGAAGCCGCGAACCTGATTTCAGAGATGCTCGCAGGCTGACCCGAAGTCCGCCGGTGAAATCCAATTCTCCCCTCACCTTTTTGCCCGATATCGATCCGGTGCGGTTGATCCCACCTAAACCACGCCGTCTGTTCACCGGACTTTCTTCTCTTCCGCCGGCCAAAGCTTTCCGAAGTCCGCACCACAATTCGATGTCAGGATGTGGCGGCCAGAACCGTTACATCAGTGTCATGCAGCTGCTTTCCAGTGGAGGTCGTGACCGGAAATCTGCCAGATTACGAATCGAAACATGTTTAACAGTTTATCAAAAACGACGGGGACCGTCGCTGAATCCGCGCGATTCATGGTCCTCATTGCCGCGGCGGTATTGCTGGTGGGCTGCAGTGCGGAGAAACCGACAGCGGACAGATCGAAAACGGCCTCACAAACGCCCGAAGGCAAACCGGTGCTGGTGGAGCTGGCCCGCGTGCAGAGAGGGAAGATCGAGGAAACACTGGAGCGTTCCGCCCCGTTGGAGGCCGAAGCGCAGGTTCAGGTTCGGGCGCGAACCCAGAATCCGGCGATTGAACTCCTGGTGGAGGAAGGCGACAAGGTCGCCGAAGGCCAGGTTCTGCTCCGCCTAGAGAATGACCGGCAGAAGACGGATTACGAACAGTCGCTCAGTCAGCTCGAGCAGGCCCGGATCGACTTCGACCGGCAGCAGACGCTCTACGATCAGCACCTGATTAGCGAGGCTGAGCATCGGAATGCGAAGTTTGCATTCACACAGGCGCAGCTCCGGTCGGAGAACACCAAACGAGAACTGGATTACACCGAAGTGCGCGCGCCGATCAAAGGCACGGTCACAAGCCGCACGGTCAAGGTCGGCGACCAGGTTAACACAGGCACGACAATCTTTGAAATCATCGATCTGGACTCGACGGTCGCGGTCATCAACGTGCCGGAACAGTATCTGACGAAGCTGAAACCGGACATGGAAGCCCGCCTGGTTTCCAGCACGCTTGGCGAGCACGTGTTCGCGGGCTTTGTGAAGCGCATTTCTCCCATCGTCGAAGCCCGCGCCGGCACGATCAAAGTGGTCGTTGGATTGAAGGATCTCGGGCCGCTGCGACCGGGTATGTGGGTGGACGTTGACCTGGTGCTGGATTCCAAACAGGACGCCCTGCTGATTCCGAAACGGTCGATCGTCTATGACAACGACCAGACCTTCGCCTTCAAGATGTACCAGGACACGAGCGGAGTGATGCGCGCGAAACGTGAACTCGTGGTGCCGTTGAATGCCGACAAGGAAAATATCGAACCCGCGAAAGGCTTTGAGATCGGCGAACAGATCGTGGTCGCCGGTCACTCCGCCTTGAAGGATGACTCGTTGATCCGCGAACTTGAAAAACCTGACGCCCCCATTCTGACGTCGCGCGCCATCGCCGCACAAGTGGCAACGAATTCCATCCCCGCAACAACGAAGGCGTCCGCGCAGGACGTCAACTGATCCAACTCCCGCCGCATCCGCATGGAGCCCTCGCCTCACAAACCCAATTTCACCACCGACCGGCCGGTGGCGGTTTTGATGGTCTTTCTGGCTGCCGTGGTGTTCGGCTATTTTTCGCTGGGCCGGTTGCCGGTCACGCTCATGCCGGAGATGAGCTACCCCACGCTCACCGTCCGTACCGAATATCCCGGAGCGGCACCCGAGGAAGTCGAGACTGACATCAGCCGTCGCATCGAAGAGCAGCTCGGCGTCATCGGCGGCTTGAACGAAATCAGCAGCATCAGTCGCGCGGGCGTCAGCGACGTCGTCCTGGAATTCGTCTGGGGCACTTCCATGGTCGATGCCATCCAGAACACCCTCGAAAAACTCGACACCGTCTATCTGCCTCGTGAGGCAGAGAAGCCATTGTTGCTGCATTACGATCCGTCACTCGATCCCGTGATGGAACTCAGTCTTTCGGCGGTCGCCCCGAAAAATGCCGGCCTCAAAACTTCCCTTGAGCCAGAGGACACCGCGCAACGCAATGCCGCCGCGAGGCGGTTGCGACGGATCGCCGAACTTCAGGTCAAGCGGGCGCTGGAACCGATCCCCGGAGTTGCAGCTGCGCGCGTTCGCGGTGGGCTGGAGGAGGAAATCCACGTCCTCATCGATGCCGGAAAACTGCAACGATTGAACATCCCGATCAGCCAGGTGCTGAACCGGCTGCAGGCCGAGAACATTAATTCCGCAGGCGGAAGAATCCGGGAGGGCAGCGCGGAATACATGATCCGCACGATCAACGAGTACAAGAATCTGGAGGAGATCGCCAACACCGTTGTGTTTCGTGAGGACGGTCGTGAGCTTCGCCTGAAAGACATCGGTCAGGTGGTTTATGGCGAACGCGACCGTGAGATGCTCACCCGCACCGACGGCGGAGAGAGTGTTCAGATCGACATCTACAAGGAGGCGGACTCCAACATGGTGAAAGTGGCAGAGCGGATCAAGGCGGCGGTCGGTACCATCAACGGATCGCGGAAAACCACCATCGCCGGGAAGTTGTTCAAGGATGAGGATGTCGTTCTTCAGGTCGTCGCCGACCGGTCGATCTTCATCGATAACAGCATCAAGGAAGTAAAGAGCACGGCGGTCATGGGAGGCTTTCTGGCCATCGGCGTTCTGCTGATTTTTCTGCGGGACATCCGGACGACCGCGATCATCGCCCTCAGCATTCCCATTTCAATTCTGGTCACGTTCGCTCCCCTGGACCTGTTGGGAGTTTCCCTGAACATCATGTCGCTCGGCGGCCTGGCGATGGGTATCGGCATGCTGGTGGATTCGTCGATCGTGGTGCTTGAATCGATCTTCCGTTGCCGGGCGGAGGGCGACTCCATTCGTGACGCCGCGATCCGGGGCACGCACGAAGTTCGGGGTGCGGTGATCGCCTCGACGCTGACATCCGTCTGCGTCTTCTTTCCGATGGTTTTCGTCAGCGGCTTGGCGGGCCAGGTGTTCAGCGATCTTGGGCTCACCGTGGTGACGTCATTGATCGCCTCCCTGATCGTGGCCGTCTGGTTCATCCCCATGCTGGCCAGCCGCACGGGCTTTAAAATGAAAAACGGCGCAGGCATGGTCTCCCATCCGCTGGGGAGCTTCGCCGGGCGCATCCGTCCGGCGACACTGCTGCTCCGCGTGCTGCTGCCGATGGCACTGCTGCTGGCGGTGATGATTGGAGCGGTGCTCGGTTACACTTACTGGATGGCCACGCCGGCGAAGCCGCAGGAGGTTGATTACACGGCGCTCGCTTTGACGATTCTCCGGATCGGCGGAATGGCGTGTGTGATCCCTTTGTTCGTCGCCTTGCTCAAAGTCCGATGGCCTCCCGACGATCCGCGAGGCGAAACATTGGCCGGACTGTGGAGTTCCTTCGTCGCATTCAAGCAGAGCCTCGAAGGCAACCGGATGTTGTGGATCTTAAAACTGCCTTACGTGGCGCCCCGCCTCGCGCTTTCGTTTCTGCTGGAACTCATCGGCTTGAGTTTGGTCTGGGTCATTCGACTGATCTCCGGAATCGTTCTGCTGTTCGTCCGGTTGATGGGTTCGCTGCGCCGGTTCCTACCTGCGAAGAAGGAGCTCATCGAATCGGCGGCCGAGAACGGCGTTTATCCGAAAATCCTCCGCTGGGCGCTGGCCAATCCGCTTTCCATGGTGATGCTCGCCCTGGCTTGTTTCGTCCTGACTTACACAGTCGGCAGCCAGCTTCAATCCGAGCTGCTGCCCGAGGTTCACCAGAGCGAATTCACGTTTGAAGCCGCCCTGCCGGTCGGCACGCCGTTGGACGAAACCGTGTCCGTCCTGAACGAGATCGAGCAGGCGATCCTCAAACGGAAGGACGAGCTCCACATCGCGACGTTGCTGGTCATGTACGGTTTTGATACCAGCAACATGAAACGCTCGGACGAAGGGGAGCACTCAGCAAAATTCAAGGTTCTGCTAGCCGACACCGAACATCCCAAGGAAACGGAGAATCACGTCGTCAAGGAGCTGCGCAAGCTGTTTCAGAACGTGCCCGACCTGACCACCCGGGTCACGCGACCGGTGTTGTTCAGCTCTAAGAAGCCGGTGGTTGTTCAGATCGACGGCGAGGACCTGACGGAATTGAAACAATTTTCAGACGAAGCCACCGCGCTCCTGTCGAAGTCGCCCGAGCTGGCCGATGTCGAACCCACGCTGCGCAGCGGCGCGCCGGAAGTGGAGATCAGCTATGACCGACTGCAAATGATCCGGCATGGCCTGAACATCAACAACGTGGCCAACCAGGTGCGCGACATGGTCAAGGGCTCGGAAGCGACCCGCTTGAACCGGCGCGACCGCCGTGTGCCCATCGTCGTGCGGATCGCCGAAGCGGATCGCGAAGAGGTCGCCGACGTGGGCAAACTCATCATTAATCCCGGTGCGGCCACCGCGATCCCGCTGAATTCGATTGCCCACCTGTCAGTGGGCGAGGGTCCGAGCGAGATCCGGCGCATCGATGGCAAACGGGTCGCGCTGGTGGAGGCAAACATCGGCGGCGGTTCGCTGGGCGCGGCGGTCGAGGCGGTTCAGAAGACGCTTGGGGAAGGCATCGACTGGCCCTCGTACATGGATTTTCAGATCACCGGACAAAACCAGGAATGGGAGCGGAGCCGGGGCAGCTTGTATCTCGCGCTCGGCCTGAGTTTGTTTCTCGTCTACGTGATCATGGCCTCCCAATTTGAATCGCTGGTGCAGCCGCTCATCATCATGTTCACCATTCCGATGGCGTTTGTCGGAACCATGATCGGACTAAAAATTCTTGGCCTCAATCTGTCTGTGGTGGTTTTTCTGGGAATGATCATGCTGGCGGGCATCGTGGTGAACAACGCCATCGTGCTGGTGGACTACACCAACACGTTGCGCGGTCGCGGTATGGAATTGAAGGAGGCGCTGGTCAAGGCGGGGCACATCCGACTCCGACCCATTTTAATGACCACCGCCACGACCGTGCTGGGCCTGCTGCCGATGGCGTTCGGCGTGGGCGACGGCGCGGAGATCCGCACCCCGATGGCGATCGCGGTGATTGCCGGTCTGCTTACTTCCACGTTCCTGACGCTCCTCATTATTCCAACGATCTATTACCTCGTCGCGCTGGCCGGCGAACGCTTTTTGCAACCTTCGACAACCACCTGACCCCCTCATGGAGACGAATGATCTGGTGACCCGAATCGCCCGGTTCTCACTGAACCGGAAGGTCACGATGTTCATGATTTTCCTGACCCTCCTGGCGGTCGGGTTGATCTCCACCAACCGACTGCCGCTCGAGATGAATCCCCGGGGACTCGAGGGTTATTTCATCCAGGTCAATGTCCGCTGGAATGTGGGTGTGCCGCCGGAAACCATGGACAAGATCGGCCTGCCGCTGGAAGAGGAGCTCAGCACCGTGCGTGGCGTCGATTCTATTGAAACCAGCGGCTTCAAATGGGGTTCGTGGGTTCGCCTGCGATTCAAACAGGGCACCGACATGGACGTCGCTTACCGGGAAGTTCGCGACCGGGTGGAACGCGCCCGGACGCGGTTTCCCGAGGGAGTGGAGAAACCCTACATCTACAAACACCAGCCCGGTGCAGAGCCGGTGGTGAGCTTCCGCATCAGCTACGATCAGAACACCGATTACTACGATCTCATCAACAAGCATGTCATTGCGCCAATCCAGCGGATTGATGGTGTGGCGGACGTGAATTTCCGGATTTACCAGCGGGAAATCAAAATCGAGGTGGACAAGGACCGCGCGGACGCGCATGGCGTCAACATCGATCAGATCGCGAGATTGTTACGCTCCGATAATTTCACACTGGCCAGCGGCTTTGTGGTCGACGGCGGCAAGAAGTACACCTTGAAGTCGCGGAGCGCGTTCAAGAACATGGAGGCCATCCGGAACATTCCCATCCGCCGGGATCTCTTCCTGAAAGATGTTGCCACACTTTCATTTGAACCGGAGGAAGCCGAAAGCCTCTACCGCTACAACTCGCAGCCTGCGAACGGCATTTCGGTACTGAAGGAGGGCGAGGCCAACACGGTGGAGGTCAGCCGACGCGTCGTCGAGACGATCGAACAAATCAGGCGGGATCCGGCCCTGGCGGGATTTGATCTGAGCGTTTACAACAATCAGGGCGAAGAAATCGAGGCCCGGCTGGACGCCCTGATCGACAATGGAAAACTGGGCGCGCTGCTGGCCGCCGCAGTCCTGTTTTTCTTCCTGCGCCAGTTCCGGATGACGATGATCATCTCCCTGGCGATCCCACTCTGTCTGTTGATCGCGCTGACGGTGATGTTCTTCGCCGGAAAAACCCTGAACAGCCTGACCATCATGGGACTGGTGATCTGCGTCGGCCTGCTGGTGGACAATTCAGTGGTTGTGGCGGAAAATATCCACCGCAATTTCGACGACGGCCTGTCCCGGAAGGAGGCCTGTCTCCGCGGCGTCAGCGAAATCGGATTTGCCATCACCATCGCCACCCTGACCACGCTGATTGTTTTTGGTTCCGCGATGCTCTTCAACGGCGAGTTGAGATTCCTGATTCAGAACATGTCGCTGCCGGTGATCGTGTCGATCACCGCCTCGTTGGGCACCGCTCTGATGTTCATTCCGCTTTGTGTTTACCTCACGTTGCCGGAGAGAAAAGCGGACGCCGGCATGTTGCGCAAAACGCCGTCCCGTATCATCGGAGGTGTGTTCAAGCGCATCTACGAAGCGACGTTCGGACGGCTCAACCTGGCGTACAACCGGGCCTTGAGATTTTTTTTGCGGCATCGGCTGGACCTGTCGGTGATTCTGGTCGCGCTGTTGTCGATCACCTACCTGGTCTCGGAAACGCTCAACCGCACGCGGCCAGACGAGGAATTGATCCGCTATTTCAGCATCAACCTGCGTTTTCCGGACACCTACTCGATGCCGCAACGTCTGGCCTACGTCAAAAAGATCGAAGCGTTGATGGCGACGAACAAGGCCGACTACGGGTTGAAAGCACACGAAGTCTTCTACACCAAATGGAACGGCCGGTTCGCGGGTTTCTTCGCGCCGGACCGGGTTCATAAACTGACCCGTCAACAGGCGATCGACAAGATACTGGCCGACTTTCCCGAGGAGCCCGGAGTGACGTTCCGTTACCAGGGCAAGGAGGGCGACGAACAGAAGAATGACAACGGCGCGATGCACTATGTCCGTCTGGTCGGTGACGACCCGGAGTTGCTCAACGAGGTAGCGGAAAACCTGAAGCCCACCTTTGAAATGATTCCGGGCGTGGCGTCGTTCCTCGACAAGGGACTCGACAACGAGGGGCCGAGCGAGCTGGCTCTGATCGTCGATCGCGAAAAAGCCAGCTCGATCGGAGTCAATCCCTGGACCCTGGTCGGCACGATTGGCACCGCGCTCCGTGGTGAAAATCTTCCCCGGCTGGAAAGCAAGGGACGGCAAGTCCCCGTGCGCCTGTTGTTTCAGGAGAAGGACCGTTCGGAAATCGCCGACCTGAACAACATTCAAATCCCCACCGAAGACGGTCGCATGAGCACTGTCGGAGCGTTGACCCGGATCACATTCGTGAAGAACGAGGACAACGCCATCACGCGCAAGGACAAGAAGGTGAGCCAGTGGTTCGGCATGAAACTGAAGCCCGGGCCGGAAACGTGGAAAACCAAGCAGGCCATCGAGGAGGCGAAGCAGAACATCAACCTGCCCGAAGGTGTGTCCTTCGAAGAGCCGGACAAGTCCTTCAAGGACGAGGACCGGCAGCAGGGCTTTGTCATGATCATTTTGGCGATCGCATTTGTATACATGCTGATGGCGTTCTTCTTTGAAAGCATGCTCATCCCGCTCTCCATCATCATGACGATCCCGCTTGCGTCCATCGGCGCCGTCTTGGTCCTGAAACTGACCGACACGTTCATGGATCGCATGGTTTACACCGCTGCCCTCCTGCTGGTGGGCATCGTCGTCAACAACGGCATCGTGCTGGTCGACTACGCCAACCAGCTTCGTCGTTCCGGATTCGAACGATCCGAGGCATTGCTGACCGCCGCGAAACACCGCTTCCGCCCGATCATCATGACCGCCCTCACCACCATCTGCGGAATGATCCCGCTGACTTTTGGGTCCTCCGAGGGAATGGGGATCAATTTCAAGAGCTTCGGCCTGGTGCTGATCGGCGGCATGGCCTCCGCCACCCTCTTCACGCTGCTGGCCGTGCCGGTGTTTTACACGCTCATTGAGGACGCCCAAAAAGCATTGAGCAATATCCTGGCGGGCGTTTTTGATCGATCCGACCGTGCCGAGTCCAAACGTTCCCCAGTCAGCTGACCCTGTTTCACACGAACGATTCAAAGGGCTATGCACTCGCATCGGCGCGACTTGGATTGAAGTCCTGACCACGAATCCACCGCATGGCTCCTTCGATTTGCCGCTTGTCTCCGGGCCTCTCCGGTGATTTAAACACTCACCCATGTTTAACTCATTTTTCCGATCCGCCTGCGCCGTCGGCGTGACAACCCTTGGTCTCGTTGCGAGCACCGGCTATTCCGCCGGGACCTACACCGAAAATCCCGGCATGGACGGCGACGGTAATTTCACGGTTGGCCCGGAATACTCCATCGCTCCCGAGCTCACCGATCTGGGCAATCCGAAGGGTAAAAGTTTCGAATTCTCGATGCCGCTGGCCGACAGCAAGATTTTTAAAGGCGACGATTCAACGCTCGACCCGAAGAAACCCGTGCGCACTGAGCGCAAGATTTTTGTCTACGTCCCCGCCGCCTACAAGGACAGCACAAAGGCTCCCGTCCTCGTCATTCACGATGGGCCGGGTCAGCTCAAACTGGTGCGCAACGCGCTGGACAACCTGACTATTTCGAAGAACCCGGACCGCCGGCTTCCGGCGTTCATCACGATTGCTGTTGAGAACGGCGGAAACGACAGCAAGGGCAGCGAGCGCGGTCTGGAGTACGACACGATGTCCGACCGCTTCGCCCGTTTTATCAATGACGAAGTGTTGCCCGCCGTGTTGAACAACGCCGAGATCAAGGCGGCTTATCCGCACATCGCGTTCACGGAAAACCCCTGGGGCAAGGCCGCCATGGGGTGCAGTTCCGGCGGCGCGGCGGCCTTGACCATGGGATGGTTTCGGCCTGATCTTTTCCGCCGACTGATTACCTACTCCGGCACGTTTGTCGATCAACAGGACGATGACGCACCCGAGGAAGCCAAATACCCGCTCGGAGCGTGGGAGTATCACTCCGGCATGAAGCTGATTGAAAACAGCGAAGCCAAGCCGCTGCGCATCTTCACCCACGTCTCCGAAAACGACAACGGGGCCAAGAGTTCGGAGGAAACCTATCACAACTGGGTGATGGCCAACGAGCGCACAGCTGCGGCGCTCAAAGCGATGGGTTACCACTATCGCTTCGTATTCAGCCGCAACACAAAACATTGCGATGGCCGGGTTTTCGAGCTGACGCTCGCCGACACACTCGTCTGGATCTGGCAGGGCTATCACGCCGAGTGAGCTCGTCGAAAAAACGACGCCTGCGCCTCGCCCGGGGAACGGCCTTCATTCACCTGTTTTCGTCAGGGCGGCCGTCTTGGATTTGGCGGCCTGCTGGCTGGGGTAAAGCGTCGGACAGCTTCCCATCAGCTGACAGAAGGTCTGGCTGAAATGGCTGATGCTGTTATAGCCCACTTCGAGCGCAGCCTCTGTGACGTTGAACTTTCCCGACAGAAGAAGTTCAGCCGCCTTCTCCACCCGGATCTGTCGGATGAACTGCGCGATGGTCATGCCCATCTCCTGGGAGAATGTGCGGCTGAGATAATACTGGCTGCAGCCCACCATCCGTCCGAGTTCCTCCAACGGCGGCGGCGACTCAAGTTGTTCGCGCAGAATCTCCATCGCCTTCTCGACGCGCTCACGTGAAACGCGCTTCTGTCGGCTGCAGAAAAATTCATCCCCCGCACCGGCGAAGAACACCTCCGCCATGAACTCAAGCACCTTGCCCTGATACCAGAGCCTCTGCGCAGACTTCATCACCGGCGGATTCAGCAAGTGCGTCACGAACTGGACCTGTCGGGAGCTCATCGGAGTCACCAAACCGAGCCCCGCCTCAAATTTTCCTTTTCGAAATACAGGGGACAGAACGGGGTTCAGGCCAGTCGGATCATCAGCGAGATGTGTCTTGAGAAACTCCGGCGTGAATTCGAGGGTGACAAAGCGGTGTTGCTGGCGTGGCGCCCGGACGGCCGACAGCGGTTCCTCCCCGCGGACGTAGATCCCGATCGTGGACGGCGTGAGCTTCGAGGTTGCCCCGCCGTGAGTGATGGTCCCCTCGCCCTCCAGATTCAGACAGACTTCGACCGAGTTCGGGTGAAAGCTCTCGCCCCACTCAAACGGTTTCCCGGTCTTGAAATCATGCCACTCAATGCTGACACCGCCGTCCTCGATCCTTCCGAACAACGGTTTCCAGCCGTCCGGAAAATGCCGCCACGCCGGCTTCTCCGTCCAGACCGCACCTGCCAGACTGTTGTCATAACTGTCGTTCAAACCGGGCTTTAAATTCGGGGCTTCATCAAAAAAGAAGCCGCACAGTAAATGCGACTGGTTCTCAATATCTGTACTTCCGGCCATGTGACAAGGATTAAACCCGGTCCCACCGCAGGCTTGTTTCTTCGCCGTGCCGCAATACGAACTGATATTCAGGAATCCCGCTCGCCGTCGGTCATTTCAGCTGATTTGATCGTCCCCACGAAAAATGAACACTCTACTCTGGGCCGGAATCGTATTTTGCATCGCGCAGTCCGCGATGTTTTCCGGCCTCAATCTCGCCTTTTTCAGCATCAGCAAACTGAGCCTAGAGATCGAGGCCAAGAAAAACAACCGGGCAGCCATGAAGATCGCGAAGCTCCGGCAGGACTCGCATTTTCTTCTTACGACAATCCTGTGGGGCAACGTCGGCGTCAACGTGCTGCTGACACTCCTCTCCGACTCCGTGATGACCGGCGCGCTCGCGTTCGTCTTTTCAACCGTGGTCATTACTCTCTTCGGAGAGATCATTCCGCAGTCCTATTTTTCCCGGCACGCCATGCGGACGGCGTCGCTGCTGTCGCCGGTCCTTCGTTTCTACCAATTCCTGTTGTATCCGGTCGCGAAACCGACTTCGTTGCTGCTGGATAAGTGGCTTGGCACGGAGGTGACCACCTACGTAAAGGAGAAGGATCTGCGCGAGCTTCTGAAAATCCACGTCGATTCACCGGACACCGAGATCGATAGAATGGAAGGACAGGGGGCGCTCAATTTTCTGGCGCTGGACGATCTGTCAATCACTGACGAGGGCGAACCGATCTATCCGGACAGCGTCATCCAGCTGGAGTTCATGGGCAATCGTCCCGTGTTCCCCAGAATTAAAAGTTCGTGCGATGATCCGTTCCTCAAAAGAATCCACGACGGAGACAAGAAATGGATCATTCTGACCGACGCCACGGGCTCCCCGAAACTGACCTTTGATTCCAATGAATTCCTGCGAGCCGCACTGTTTGAAAAATCGTCGTTTCATCCGACGGACTTCTGTCATCGTCCGGTGATCATCCACGATTCCGGCAGTCGACTGGGGGAGGCCATTTCGCAATTGAACGTGCAACCCGAAGGACCGGGCGACGACGTGATTGACGAGGACATCATCCTGTTCTGGGGCGAACAAAAACGGATCATCACCGGCTCGGACATACTCGGCCGGTTGTTGCGTGGCGTCGTCCAACACCGGGGAGCCGAACTTGTGAATCACTGACGACCGCCTCGCCGCCGTGCCTGCGTTGCCACTTGGCAGCGGGCGACAGTTCCGATATAGCTTTCGGCACGACACAGGCGCGAGGCTGCCGTCGTTTTTTGACGTGTTGTTTCACTCCTTCGCGCCGGACCATATATGTTCAATCCCAATCAGCCAAAATCGGCGGCGCCCTCGATCGAGTTGGTGAAGGGCTTCGTCGCTAGGTCCGGAGTGCTCCATTTTTCGATGGTGGAACTTCTCATCGCGCTGGTGCTGCTCTTCGCAAGTGCTCCATTCATCGAACAGCTGCAATACGGCAATGTCATCGAATCGGCACTCATGACGATGGTACTGATCGCCGCCGTGCTCGCAGTGGGTGCCAGGCGCCGGACTCTCGTGATCGCCGTTCTGCTGGTGTCCCCGGCCGTAATCGCGAGGTGGGTGAATCACTTCCGTCCGGATCTGATTCCCGACGAGTTGAAGGTCCTGTTATCACTGGTGTTCATGATATTCGTCGTGGTCAACCTGCTCGGATTCATTCTTCGCGCCCCCATCGTCACGTCTGAAGTTCTCTGTGCCGGCATCGCGGGGTATCTCCTGCTGGGATTGATCTGGGCCTTCGCCTACGTCCTCCTGGCCCAGCAGAGCCCCGCGTCCTTCGTCCTGCACAACCAGGGTGCGGACGCGAAGTTAATGGACCAGTTCAGCGCGTTTTATTTCAGCTTCGTGACACTCACCACCACCGGGTTCGGCGACATCACGCCGGTCTCGCGCGCGGCCCGCATGTTGACCGTCATGGAGGCAGTCGTCGGCACGTTCTATGTGACGATCCTGATCGCCCGCCTAGTGGCCATGTATTCCACGCGGCCCCGGTCACCCGAGGCTGACACCCCGGAATCAGACTGAGCCGGACGCCGCCGTCCTGACCGTGTCACCGGACCGGTTGTCAGTCGCGGGCTTCAATCCGTCCCGGTAGTCTTCTGGATCCACAAAGACACGGCGATCAGCGCTGCTTCTTTGAACAGCTCATCGATGGTTCCGTATTCGGAGAGTGTGCCGGTCGAGCACTGCAGGAAAAGATGATTGAGCCCTGGAAACTCGATGACCGTCACATTGGTGTTCCCGCCCTTCTTCACGGAGCGTTTGATCGCGCTCAAGTTCTCCGCAGCCGCGTCGTCACCGCCCATCACCCGGAGAATGTCCGCGGCCTGCCGGGCGTTTCCCCATGTTCGGTTTTTGCGACGGCCCGGTCCATTTTGAACGGGAACGTCTGGCCACTTTGCGAAAGATTTCCTGCGATCGACTGGGATTCGGGCGACAGCATTCCTTGAAACACTGGATCGCCCGGAATGTTCGGCATCTTGAACGAGATATTCGCCCCATCGACAATCACGTCGCCCAGCGCAAATCCACGCAGTCCTTGAACGGGAATGTCGATGGTGCCTTTCCACGCATCCCCACCCTGCTCCAGATCAACCCGGATCCCAAGCGTGGTTCCCGGCAGGGTGACTTCCCCCTCCCAATGACCGGCCGCCGTTTTCGCAGCTGCGGTCGCTGGCGGTGTCGGGACTGTTTCATCTTCGGCGTTTGCCTGCTTGGTGCAACTCGTGAGGGAGACCAGCAGTCGGCCAATCACGATTGCGCTCAGGAAGGACGTTGGGCTTTTCATGATTTGGGACTTTTGAATTTCGGCTCACCTCATGAGTGTTGATCCATCACTCGAAACTTACAAAAACTCAAAACTTTTCCACTCGAAGAAGCCTCGCCGCCCATATGAACCCGAACCAATCCGCGGCCGCCCATGAGAAATGCGATCCGTCGCGCGGATGTCCCGCAAGGTGGTTCGATCTCGAGCATCAGTCCGTTCGTCCAGCCCCGGAAGCCTCCGCCCAACCCCGGCGCTATCGCCCCACACATCCGGACTCCCGGGCGGCATGGGTCGTCGGCAGTCCGTTGCGAAGGATTCCAAATTTCGGGCCTGCCGCCGGATCAGTTGGCGCGGTTCGCGGTCCAGTCCGCTTCCATTTCATTATTGGCACCAGCGAAGAACTTTCCGCTCATCGAACCGTCTTCCCTGACCTTCCCTTCGTATCGAACAGAAATCGGGTTGCCCTCCCATTCGGCGTTGATCACAAAGTTCACATTCTGCCCGCTGACCTGCCCCTTCAGCGGTCGTTGCCCGAGCAAACCATTGTAATTACCGAGCAGGTTGATGCCGGCCTGCACAAATTCGAACTTGGGCGCGCCGGTGTTGCCGTCGATGTTCACTTCAAAATCCCAGTTGCCCGCGATTTGCGCGATCTTGTCGTCACCCTTTTTCGGATCCAAATTTTCAGCGATCTGTTCGATGGTGACTTCTGATTCGACGCCACCTTTCGGGATGTCCGCCTTCGCAATCCAGAGGATGGCGTTCAGCACCACTTTGCGCTGGTTGTCGTCATACCAGTTGACGTGCTTGTGTCCGCCGGTGAATCCAAACCCACGACCGCCGTCCGGACGTTCAATGGTCCACATCATCGTTTCACTTCGTCCGGTGGCGGCGACGATGTGCGGATACGGCCCACTGGGCCAGACATAGGGACCATCACGAACATCGTCCGACGGCGTATCGGTCAAAATTATCGTCACGCCTTTGGCATCCGGATCCCAGCGCATGTTGAAATACCACTCGTCGATCAGCGAAAATGGCTTCACGCCGGCGGTGACGGGATGTTTTGGAAAAGCGTCGTAATGCGGCTGCCACATCGGATTGACCGAATACTCGTGTTCATACGCGCCACCGATCCAGCGCCACATCGCCGCCTGCGGATCACCCTTCTCCACTTCGACCGCGTAATGGGCAAAGCCGACCCCCACGCCTTTTTTTACAAGTGCATCAATCAGCTTGACCCGGCCTCCCTGCACGGCGGGATGTTTTCCTCCGCCATCGGCGTAAATGACGACCGCATCCGCACCTTCAAAAACTGAATCCGATTCCGGCCAGCCGTTGGTATAAACTTCCACCGTAATGCCGGGTACATTTTTCAGCGATTGTTCCCAGAGAAGAACGCCGGCGCGAAACTCGTGATCTCCCGGGCCATGACTCGGCGAACCAGCGATGAGTAGAATACGCTTGTCTGAGGCTTCAGCCACCACAGCAAAAAGAAGGCAGGCGAGCACCAACCATTTGAAGAATTTCATGGTCAGGATTCTAACGTCATCCCCCAGATGAGGCGAGCGGAAAGAGCGCTCCATCCGACCACTGAATTCGGGACGACTTTCCCGCCCCTGGCGAAAGTGAAGTGTAATGAGTTTCTTGGAGCTGATAATCAAATCGGCCATTCGTTTGTTTTCTTTCCAACGAAGTTCCCGGTAGGATGCCCGCCGTGCAACGCACCGTCGTCCTCAACGTTGTCGGTCTGACCGAAGGTCTGCTCGGCGAACACTCGCCGAACCTCAATGCCTTTCGTAGCCGAGGGGCACTGACCCATGTCGACCCGGCCTTTCCGGCGGTGACGTGTACCGCTCAATCCAATTACCTCACCGGCAAAACCCCGGCTGACCACGGCATCGTCGCCAATGGCTGGTACCATCGCGAGCTGGCCGAGGTGCAGTTCTGGAAGCAGTCCAACCATCTGGTTGCGGCCCCAAAGATCTGGGATGAGCTCAAGAAACTGGATCCGTCGTTCACCTGCGCGAAGACATTCTGGTGGTACAACATGTATTCATCAGCCGACTGGTCCATCACACCGCGTCCGATGTACCCGGCGGACGGCCGCAAACATTTCGACATCTATACCTGGCCCTATTCGATCCGCACGGAGATCAAGAAGGATCTCGGTGAATTTCCGTTCTTCGGATTCTGGGGTCCTGCCGCCGGCGTGGATTCACCGCAGGGCAAAGCGGATGCAACCACACGCTGGATTGCAAACTCCGCGAAATGGCTGGAAGAAAAGCACTCCCCTACGCTGCAACTAGTCTATCTCCCGCATCTCGACTACAACCTGCAACGGTATGGCCCGGATGATCCACGCATCGCACGCGATATTCGCGAAATCGATTCGATCGTCGGCGATCTCATTCACTTCTTTGAGAGCCGCGACGTTCAGGTAATGATCCTGTCCGAGTACGGCGTCGTGCCGGTGAATCACCCGGTTCATCTCAATCGTCTCTTTCGAAAGAAAGGCTGGCTCACCGTGAAAGACGAACTAGGTCTGGAGGTGCTGGATGCCGGGAACAGCCGGGTCTTTGCCGTCGCCGATCACCAGATCGCACACGTCTACCTTAACGATACCTCCATTGTGAACGAGGTCAGGACGGAGCTGGAAAGAACGGAGGGCGTCGACCAGGTGTGGGGAGCTGACGAGAAAAAACAATTTGGGATTGATCACGAACGCGCGGGCGATCTGGTCATGCTCGCGAAGGAGAATGCGTGGTTCAGCTATTATTACTGGATGGATGATGCCGTCGCGCCGGACTTCGCGCGTTGCGTGGATATCCACCGCAAACCCGGCTACGATCCTGTGGAGCTTTTTCTCGATCCGAACATCACCGCGCCAAAGCTCAAGATCGCCTGGCGTTTGTTGAAGAAGAAGTTGGGCTTCCGCATGTTGATGGATCTAATTCCGCTCGACGCCGGCCTGGTGAAGGGATCGCACGGCGTCCGACCCAAGGACCGGCGGGAATGGCCGGTTTTTCTGACCGGTCGACCGAACGAATCCGGGATGATCGATTCAACCGACGTTTATGGGCGCATTCTGCGAATGGTCACCGGAGAGTGAGATATTTCGCCGGCATTCCGACACCAGAAATCTGCCAGATTTCGTTCGCCTGTCCGATGATGAATTGGCAGGATTCCCTCACTAGGAATTCAAAGTGACAGGTCGTCCATGAAAGCACTTACCCATGAACCGGCTCCACGCGCACCCCGCGGAGGGACGGTCGGACCGCTGCTGATCACGGGGGGCCTGTTGGCCCTGCTGGCGCTCGCAGCGATTCACGGAGGAATCTGGTGGCAACGGCGCCTGCCGGACGTCCTGCCCGGTGACGTCGCTCCCGTCACTATCATCACCCCGGTCAAACTGACGGTAGAAGACGCCCGCTCGACCGCGAGGCTTCGCGAACAGGAGGGGCGACGGATCAGGCCCGTCTTTGAATTCGACTCCCAGGCTTCGGAACGAGTGGCGAACCGTTTTCTGGAAAAGTACGACTCCACCCAGATCCAGTTCATTCGCAGCCTGAAAAAGAACTGGGAGCTTCCCCTCCTCAACGATCAGCTCGAGTCGGTCGATTTCATCAACTTCGTCACCGCCTTCAGGATTTCCCACCCCAATTTTCCGCTGTCGGACGATCTGGCCGGACACTGGGCGGGGGACGCACCCGGAGACCCGGTCCGCCGCGAGACGGCGTATCAGATCCGCGAGCAACAGCGACAATATATCACCCCGGACGAACCGCCGCCCGAGGCCACCACGAATCACGCCGACTATTGGATGCTCACGAAGGGTGAACATTCGACCCCTCCAACATTGGGCGAGATCAGGAAGGCTGCGCATCTGTTGCCCTCCAAATCAACCCGCTCCATCTCGGCGGCACGGGAGGGCCTTGTTCAGGCACTGAACGGTTTTGAAAATGATTGGTTGCAGTTTGCGGTGACTTTCCTCGAGCCCAATTTGTTTTTTGATGAAAACCTCACCGCTGCAACCCGCCGGGAAGCGACAACCGCACTGATCGTCTACAAGGATCTGAACGTCGGCGATGCCGTGATCGAAATCGGCACCCCAGTCACCCAACCCCAGGCCGAGGCGTTACTCGAGCTCGGCCGGCACTATGCAACGAATTCACCCAAAGGAATCGCCAATGGATGGCTGCTGGGTCTCGGCATCGGGTGCGTGGTTCTCGGAAACGTCATTCGCCGGGCGGGACGTCGGGCTGATTTGTCCGCGCTCGTGTCCACCGGCGACATCAATCAACACCACACTGCGGCAGAGATCGCCCGTCTGCGCGGCGGATTGGTCAACCAGATGTCGCGGTGGCTCAAGGAACAGTTCGTAATCCGTCTGATCGATCAACGAAACGAGGCGATCCACAATCAGGCAGGGGCGTCCTCCAAGGTGGACCAGATCAACACCCGGCTGAACAAACTACAGCCGGAGATCCAGAAACGAATTGCGGGCTATGAAAAGCGGATCGCCGCGTTGGAACGAGAGTTGGGCGAATCCAACGCGATGAACAAGGAACTCATTCTCACGCGGATCAAGATGGCGAAAAAGGAACTGGAAATCGAAAAGGCAAAAAGCAATCTGGCCTGGAACTAGGCCGCCTGCTGCTGGGAGGCCAGCGCCTTCTCGTAACACTCCAGCGCCTCGCTGTATCGCTCCATCCGGTTGCAGAGCCCACCCTTCGCGAGATAGGCCATGGTCATGGAATCATCGATCGCAATGGCACCGTCGTAGGCATCGATCGCCTCCTGCATGCGCCGCAACCGCTCCAGCGCGGTGCCCTTCTTCAGCAACGCCTCAGCGTTACGGGGCTCTTTCTTCAATGCCTGATTGAAGCAATTCAGCGCGTCACCCGGCTGGTCCATGTTCATCAACGTCTGGCCCTTGGAAAGCAGCGCGGACACCGAGGGGCCGTCATCGACCGGGTCCGGTTCGGGTGAGGCCCCTTTTGCGGCCCCATCAGAACGATGTGCCGAGGCGGCCGCCGTGTTGGGGGGAATGATCTCAGCCTCCACGCTTTCCGCAGGACGCACCAGCCCATCGTCGCCCGAAGTATGTTCCAGATCACGGATGCGATGTTCAAGCTGCTCGAGCGCGCCGATCAGCCGCTGGCTTGACGGATTGGCGGCGACACCCGGACCATTGCCGAGCTGGGCCTGTTGAATCTGAGGAAGCGCGAGCAACTGGGTGTGCAGGTTCGAGTTGAACTCCGCCAGCCGGTTCATCGTCCGCATGAAAAACCACGCCGTGAAAACCATCACCACAAACCCGGTCGCGGCAAAGCCGGCGGCGACACCGATAACCAGCCGGTTCATACGGGACATGGACTCCGCCTCGTGCTCGCGCTGCGCGGACAAGGCCTTTTCCATCGACTCCATTTTGTCCTGCATCGCCTGACTCGCCTCCCGGGCGGAGAGCAGGGATTCGGTCCGGGACTTTTCCATCACCACCATCGACATCTTCTGTTGCTCAATCATCATCTCCATCGCCGAGACAAGCGGATCCCAGTTGACCGCCGGTTGGACGGGTGTCGGCACGGCAGCGACCGGAGCCGGATCCGTCTTGACCGGTGCAACGACGATTTCCTCAACCGTCGGCACGACGTCGCTGGAAACTGCGGCTGCCTTAACCTCGTTCGTGGCCTCGACATAATATGCCTCGACATTGGTCGATATGCCGCGCTTGCCGATCACCAGCACTCGCGGCGATTTGGACGGAACGACCTGGGCGGCCGATCCCGCAAGCGGGAGCAGCAGGAAAACGAGCAGAAAGATAATTCGTCGCATTGCCGTGAATGGTTCAGGTGTGACCTCAGATCCTAGTTTTTCACTTTCCTTTTTCAAGGCCAAATCTGGAACCGCGTGAGCCCCATCAGTTTGAGAAGCTCCCGGACTTTACGAAAAAGGGCCGCGAAATCGGAATGACTTCGCGGCCCGGAGAATTGAAGCGGACTAGCGCCGACCGCGGCGTTTGACGTTGAGCTGCGCCAGTGAATGGGCCAGAGCGGCTTGGACCATGACGGTTTCCTCGTCGTCCAGTTTCTCGGAAAGGCGGGCTTCCGCACGTTTGCGGGCTTCCTCAGCCTTGGCTTCGTCGATGTCCTCGGCCTTGATGGCCATGTCAGTCATGATCGCCACCTTGTCGCCGGTGACCTGGGCAAATCCTTCGCCCACTGCCAGATAAAAATCCTGACCGCCCTTGCGGACGCCAATTTCCCCCGCCGCGAGCTGCGTCATCAGGGAGATGTGTTGCGGATAGATTCCCATCTCACCCTCGACGCCGGGAAGGGTCACCATGTCGACATCCTCGGAGTACGTCTTCGCCTCCGGAGTCACGATTTCAAGTTTCAAGGTGGCCATGTTAATTGAAGTCAGGGACTAGTCCTTGATCTCGTCGATGCCGCCCTTCATGTAGAAGTTGTTTTCCGCAACGTCATCATGAGTGCCATTGAGGATCTCCTTGAATCCACGGATCGTGTCTTCAACAGGAACCTGCTTGCCGGCAACACCAGTGAACACTTCAGCAACGGTGAACGGTTGGCTGAGGAATTTCTGGATCTTACGAGCGCGGAACACCGTCAATTTGTCTTCCGGCGAAAGCTCGTCCATACCGAGAATCGCGATGATGTCCTGCAAATCCTTATACCGCTGCAGCACCTTCTGCACGCCACGGGCAACTTCGTAATGCTCTTCACCGACCACTTCAGGAGCGAGTGCGCGCGAGTTGGAGGCAAGCGGATCGACGGCCGGGTAAATACCCAGCTCGGCAATCGAACGCTCAAGAACGATCGTCGCATCCAAGTGAGCAAATGTTGTTGCCGGAGCAGGATCAGTCAAATCGTCCGCCGGCACGTAGACCGCCTGAAACGAAGTGATCGAACCTTTCTTCGTCGAGGTGATGCGTTCCTGCAAGTCACCCATCTCGGCGGCGAGAGTCGGCTGATACCCCACGGCGGACGGCGTGCGGCCGAGCAGCGCGGACACTTCGGAACCGGCCTGTGAGAACCGGAAAATGTTGTCGACGAACAGGAGCACATCCTGGTTTTTCTCGTCACGAAAGTACTCCGTCATGGCGAGACCGGAGAGGGCCACGCGGAGCCGTGCACCTGGCGGCTCGTTCATCTGACCATATACAAGGGCGATCTTGGATTCGCTCAGGTTGTCCTGTTTGATCACGTTTGCCTCGGACATTTCCGTGTAAAGATCGTTGCCTTCACGGGTCCGCTCACCGACACCCGCGAATACCGAGACACCGCCGTGAAGTTTCGCGATGTTGTTGATCAGCTCCATGATGACGACCGTCTTGCCGACGCCCGCACCGCCGAACGCGCCGACTTTGCCGCCCTTCAAAAACGGGCAGATCAGATCGATGACCTTGATGCCCGTACTCAACACCTGCTGCGCGGTCGATTGATCGACGAGCGGAGGAGCCGCGCGATGAATGGGATAATATTTCTCCACTTCAACCGGACCGCGCTCGTCGATGGTATCACCGGTCACGTTGAAGATACGGCCCATCACCTTCTCGCCGACCGGCATGGAGATCGGTCCGCCGGAATCGGTCACTTCCAGACCGCGCTTCAGGCCTTCCGTGGAGGACATGGCCACGGCACGAACCCAGTTGTCGCCGAGGTGCTGCTGGGTTTCGAGAATCAGCTTGGTTTCACCGGCGCCGGGCACGTCGAACATGACAGTGAGCGCGTTAAAAATGGCGGGAACCTGATCGGTAAACTCGATGTCTACCACCGGCCCAATGACCTGTACGATTTTGCCTTTGTTCATTTGCTAATTAGCGGATCTTGGAACCAAAAAAAATCCGGAGAAAAACGACGAAACATTGACGCTCACCCGGTAAAGAGGGCGAAAAATAGACGCTGGAGAGGGACCATGTCAAGGCGTGGAACGAGGCGATGCATTAATTCAGGGAATCCGTTGCCAAAAAGAAGCCGGTCTAATCAGACTTATCAAATCGTCAAGCCCGCAAACCACACCGTCTTGATTATAGGTCACAGCCCAAACCAGACCCGAATGACTCGCGACAGCCAATGCTTTAGCCCACCTGCCTTCCCCGATAGACTGCCGCGAATGATCCTCGTCATTAACAGCGGCAGCTCCTCGATCAAGTTCGCTTTGTACGAAAGCCCCAACCAGAAGCTTACCCTCGGCGGCATCGCCGAATCGCTCCATACTCCACAATCCGTTCTGAAACACCGTTTCCACCAAATCGACGAGACCACGCCCCTGCCCCACGCCGATCATCAAACCGCGTTGGAACAGATCATCACTTTATTGAGGTCGAAATTCGGCGAGCCGGCACTCACCGGCATCGGACATCGGGTTGTTCATGGCGGGGATTTTTTCGGGAAACCCACTTTGATTGGCAAACAGGTCGTTCAGAAAATCGAAACTCTGTGCGAGCTCGCGCCCCTTCACAACCCGGCCAACCTGCTGGGCATTCGCGCGATGCAGACGTTATTTCCCGGCGTCCCGCAGTTCGCCGTGTTCGACACCGCCTTTCATCAAACCATGCCGCCGAAGGCGTTTCGTTACGCCGTCCCCGAAGCGTTCTATCGTGACCACGGCGTCCGGCGCTACGGAGCGCACGGCACCAGCCACGAGTTCGTGGCGAATCGTGCGGCGGAGATTCTCGAACGACCGCTCGCCGAACTTCAGCTCATCACCGTCCATCTCGGAAATGGCTGTAGCGCGTGCGCGATCCGCGACGGCCGGAGCGCCGACACCACGATGGGATTCACACCGCAGGAAGGCATGATGATGGGCACCCGCAGCGGCGACGTGGATCCCACGCTTCATCACTACCTTGCGACCAAAACTGGCGAATCTCTCGAAGCGATCACCCAAAAACTTACGCGCGAAAGCGGTCTGCTCGGCGTGTCCGAACTAACCAACGACTGTCGCGAACTGGAGCTCCGCGCAAACGCCGGACATGAAAAGGCGCGTTTCGCACTGGAGCTGTTTTGCTACCGGGCCGCGAAACACGTCCTTGGAATGGCCGCCGCACTGTCGCGACTAGATGCGCTCGTCTTCACCGGCGGGATTGGGGAAAACTCTCCGTTCATCCGCAGAACAATTGTCGGACACCTGGCGATGCTCGGACTGAATCTCGTTCCGGCGGCGAACGAATCCAACGGCCAACACACGAATGGCCAAATTTCAACCGGGGACGGCCCCTCCGTTCTTGTCGTAAAAACCGACGAAGAACTCGCCATCGCCCGCCAAACCGCCGACCTCGTTTCCGGCGGACAATAAGCGGACTGCCGGATGGGAAAATGCACTGGCCACGAAAAAGCACAAAACACGCAATACAGAATTACCCCCTTTTGTCCGTGTTGTGCTTTTTGGGGCCCCTCATTTCTGTGTTCCATCCGTGTTCCATCCGTGGCTAAATCTCCGCACCCATGAAACTTGGATTTGCCTCAGCCATTTTGCCGGACCTGTCATTTGAACAGGTATTGAAGTTTGCTGCTGAAGAAAAATTCTCCTGCGTCGAGATGATGTGCTGGCCCGCCGGCAAGGCCGAACGCAAATACGCCGGCATCACCCACATCGATTGCACCAATTTCAAGAAGAGCGACGTGCCGCGCATTCACGACCTCGTCGCAAAGCACGGCGTGGAGATCAGCGCTCTCGGTTATTATCCGAACGCGCTCGATCCGGATCGCACCACTTCGGCGAAGGCGGTCGCCCACATCAAGAAGGTGATCCGCGCGTCTGCCGCGCTCGGCATCAATCGCATGAACACCTTCATCGGTCGCGACTGGAAAAAATCCGTCGATGAAAACTGGCCGCGTTTTCTGAAGACGTGGAAACCGATCATCAAACTCGCCGATGATCTCGGCGTGAAAATCGGCATCGAAAACTGCGCGATGTATTTCACCCAGGACGAATGGCCGGGCGGCAAGAATCTCGCCTCCACTCCCACGATCTGGCGGCGCATGTTCAACGACATTCCCTCCAAGAATTTCGGGCTTAATTACGATCCGTCGCACCTCGTCTGGATGCACATGGATTGGGAAAAACCGCTACATGAATTCAAGGACCGCCTTCACCATCTCCACGCAAAGGACGTGCGATTGAATCACGATGCGTTGGATGATGTCGGCATCATGGCGCATCCGCTGGAGTTTCATCAGCCGCGCATCCCCGGCTTCGGCGAGATCGACTGGGCGCGCTATCTCGGCACGGTAAAGGAAATCGGCTACAACGGCCCGATCTGCATCGAGGTCGAGGACGACACGTTTGGGAAAACACTGAAGGGTCGCAAGGAAGCCGTCCGCGTCGCCGGCAACGTGTTGCGTCCGTACTTTCCGGCGCGGTAACCACACCAACCACGAAAGGATCCGAGAATCTCAAAGCCCGTCCGCGGAGCGACGGTACTACCCGTCCTTCGCTTTCAAACGCCAGGGCTTTTTGTTTTGAGGGATCATTTGGAGCGGACAAGGTTGAAGGCCTGGTCTGGATGAGCGGCGAGTCGCTCGTTTTTGGCGGGCGTCCACTCATCCGTGGCCAGCTCGGTGAGCAGGCGCAGGTTGACGCTGCGGATCAAGGCCAGGTCGGCCAGGGCGTTGGCGTCGCGTCGCCAGTGGTTTTTATTTTCCACCGACCAATGCGCCCGGGT
>Ga0209491_10002104_pt1 | contig 36491 bp, 34 predicted proteins | sample BON02_FD_187213 | JGI IMG/M metagenome (GOLD analysis project Ga0209491, IMG submission 187213) | Freshwater microbial communities from Lake Bonney liftoff mats and glacier meltwater in Antarctica - BON-02 (SPAdes) (version 2) | ecosystem: Environmental > Aquatic > Freshwater > Ice > Glacier... | reverse complement strand
AAAACCTTAAGAATATATTTTGAGTACATAATTATATATTTCTATTACTTTCTAACAATTCTATATATTCTTAGAAAAAAATAAATTATGTACTCATTTTATTTGATAGCATTCTTTATAACTATTTTGCAAAAACCTTAAGAATATATTTTGAGTACATAATTATATATTTCTATTACTTTCTAACAATTCTATATATTCTTAGAAAAAAATAAATTATGTACTCATTTTATTTGATAGCATTCTTTATAACTATTTTGCAAAAACCTTAAGAATATATTTTGAGTACATAATTATATATTTCTATAACTTTTAACATTTTCAATATATTCTTAGAAAAAATAAATTATGTACTCATTTTATTTGTTAGCATTATTAAAACATTTATTTTAAAACCTTAAGAATATATTTTGAGTACATAATTATATATTTCTATAACTTTTAACATTTTCAATATATTCTTGGAAAAAATAAATTATGTACTCATTTTAATAAAAAATGAGTTATAAGTATAAGTAATATAAGGTTCATATAAAACAAATGACATCTTATAACTCTTATTCATTTGAGCATATTGAAAAAGTAGATTTGGAAACAGAAGATATAAAAAAGATAAATAATATTATTATTGACGAAGATTATCTTTGCGAAAATGTATCAGATAGTATTAATTTTAAAAATTATTTTTCTTTATTACTTAACATACATGATACTAATACACATTTAAAAACATTTATTAACTTTTATCATAATTCATGCAACTGTGTGTGTTGTGGCGAAGAATGTAATATGAATAATATAGAAAATTGTAAATCTGGATTTATGATAGAATATAGAGTTGATAACACTGTAGATTTGTCTCAAGATAAAGGATTATATATAAATTCAACATTAAATAATGATTTACCTATGTGTTATAATTGTAAATATAATATTAACAAAATGGAAGAAAAAAAAAGTGTTTATTCTGGTTCTATACAAAATACTGAAAACAAAACTTTTAAAAATGTAATTTATATTTTATGGAAACAAGATATATACCCTTTTAATATTATTAGTATTTTGAAAAAATGAATTTATTTATAGGTTAGAATAAAAATGTTCTAAAAAAAATAAAAACTGATAGTCTACCCTAAAAAATAAATTACCCACCAACCTCGATAAACCAACCAAGTTTTAATACCATCAATCAAAAAGGACAAATCAAGTCATATAAATTATGACTATGTCAAAGCAAGTTGTCAATTCAATGACAAAAGACTTTTTAATGACAAACGTATTTGACGATTGTTATGTATTTGAACATATTGAGCAAATTATTACAAAAAAAAAGATGGACGATGATGATGGATGCAATATATATACAGATATTAAATCTGTAAGGCGTAAGGATATCGTTAAAATATGGGATGATGTTTTTGATCATAAACAAATTATTGATGATGCTAACAATCTAGGAAACAAATACACTTTCTACTTCTTCGAGGATGAAGACGTAAAAGATAAAAACTTATATCGCGAATTATTTGTGATTGATACTGACGATGATGCACCACGCATTATTTGCGATATTGAAGGTGATTATAACGCACTATTACAATACTCTACTATAATACCTATTTCTTTGTACAAAATAGAATTATAGGTGTTTAATTATTAGTTGAATACATCAACTATAAGTATGATTAATATATTCATACAATCATTATATATTTTATATTTTTATATTACATATTATTTTTTATCATTCTTTGCTTTTGAAGGAGTTATACATTTTTTTGTTTTTAAACTACATATTTTATCTAGTAATAAACAATCTTGCTCGCAGGGTTTTTCTGTCCATTTTTTCTGTCAAAATCAATGTTTTACCTTTCTCTTTTCTTTTAAAGTCTTCTATTACGATATATTTGTTATCTTTTTTTATATATTCTTTTTTATCATTAATATAAATATTCTTTCTAACATTTCTTACATAATCTTTTCTGTCATATGAATATGTATTTTTACTCTCATCTACAGATATTAAACCTTTCGTTCTATTTATAATGAATAAAAATAACTTGGATATAAACTACTTAAATAAAAATTGATACCCCTTTTTTAAAAAAATATATAAAAATGCAAGAAAATAAGTTGAAATTATGTATTTTACCTACGCAGATGGGTAAAACTTTTATAACTATAAAAAGTATTTTAGAAGAAATAAATGAAAATCCTTCAAAGGGTCGAAGTGTTCATATTGTATTTACAATGAATACATTACTCAATAATAAACAATTTTCAAACAGACTTGAAGAAATTAATAATAAATATGGTGATAAATCAGTGTGTGTATTTTCTTCAAAGTATGATGGAAACTTATTTCATATAAAAAGTTTAAAAGGATTAATCAATTTTTCTAATAAAAATGACAATTTGCCTCATATTATTGTTGCTTGCAGTAATACGCGTCGTTTTATAGATTGCTTTAATTATATAGAATATATCGAAAAAGAAAATACATTATACAAAAGGTGTTTTGTATATTTTGATGAATTACATAAATATATTACAAATAAAAAATATAATTTACGTTCAAATATAGAGCATATTAATAATTTTAATATAGTATCCGGAATAATTGCTATGTCGGCTACTCCAGATACTATATGGTGTAGTAATGGATTTTGGTCTAACATTAAGATTATTAAACTATGCGAATATAATGATGAGAATTATGCAGGAGTTGATGATATTATATTTGAATGTATGGAAAATACACCTTTGACCAATATTGAAGATTATACATATGACGAGAATTATAATGTGAATTACATAGACGCAATTCTTAAAAAACATCCAAACATATTAGATAACAATACGCGAACATTTATACCTGCATTTAAAAAAATAAAAACACATACATATGTGCGTAATTTAATTTTTGAATATAATAAAAAATGCATAATAATTACTTTGAATGGTGTTGATAAATCTATTAGATATTATGATACTGATACAGACAATTGTATTACGATACCGTTAGTTTTTAATAGCGGAGAATTGGGTGATACAATTGGTGAATATTTGGAAGAATTTAATTTATTAGAAAGACCTATTGTATTTACAGGATTTCTTTGTGTTGGAATGGGACAAACATTGGTATCTGAAAAACTTGGAAGTTTCACATCCGCAATATTTGGATATAACAATATTAAAAATGATAATATGTATCAATTATTTGGTAGAATAACTGGAAGAATAAAACATTGGGGTGATAAATATGTTAAACCAACAGTATATTGCACATCATTTTGTAAAAATATATGCGAATTAATGGAAAAATGTGCTAAAAATATATTATTAAAGCATAATGGAGAATTATTGAATAATGATATTTATAGAGAGCCTATAAATAAAGATAATTCTATAATTAATAATTTCTTTGTTAAGAGTACTGAATATTATGAGTTTCCAAAACATTTTAATAATATGGATGATGTAAAAGCAACATTACATGAAATATTTAAAGTAGAGGTTGAAATTAGAGAGTTTATTATAATTGATGATTATTATATATCTAAAAATCTTAAATTATGGTATAAAAAAAAGATACGTGAATTAATATCCGATGATAGACTGTTAATAGAAACTTATAATAAAATACCAATAAGACTAAATCTATCTAAAATAAAAAAACATTCTTTCATGATATACCCTGTTTATAGTGATGAAAAGTCCATAGATGTAAAATATTATATTAGATACTGTTTATAATTTTATCTTTATACCCATAATAAAATATATTTTTTTATTCATTTTTTTATAAATTTGTCCTTATATAACATAAAAAATATAAAAATTGATAGGTGGGACTGCCATATAATAGATAACTTAAGCAATGTCTGCTTCTGCTACTTCGTCCGCTTCAAAACATGATAAGATAGAATGCATCATTTGTATGAGCAAATGTACTCCTTCGGCAATTAAGAAATGCATTTATTGCGACTTTGAATGTTGTTCAACCTGTTTAAAATATCATGTTGAAACAACACTTAAAGTAGAAAAAAATTGCATGAATTGTAAAAAAAGATTTACTCGCATAATACTTATTAATTTACTTGGAAAAAGTTATATTGATAAGTTGTATCGCGGGAATATCAAAGAGTTGGTTTTTAAAGAAGAAAAAATGCTTATACCTCGTTCTCTACCCGAATTAGAAAGACGAAAAAAAATAAACATTGGTTTAGAAAATGTTAAAAATATAGAAAAGTGTTTTGCGGATAAAATATCAAATGGAGAACTTAAAAATGATAGTATTGAATATTATGAGGAAAAGTATAAAGTTGTAGCACATAGACAATATTTTACTAATGTGGTATCTATTTCTCGCGATAAAAAAGACGATAATTTAAAAATGAAACAATATAAGTTTCCTTGCGAAAACAATGAATGTCCCGGATTTGTAAACACGGATGGGTATTGTTCTCTATGCGAGAAAACAACATGCAAACACTGTCATTTAATCAAAGAAGATAATCATGTTTGCGAACAAGGAGATATAGATACAGCCATACTTATTAAAAAGGATAGCAAACCATGTCCTAAATGTAATATATCTATAATGAAGTCTTCTGGGTGTGATCAAATGTGGTGCGTTTCGTGTCATACCACATTTGATTGGAAAACGTTGGTTATCAAAACATCAGGCGTTCTCCATAATCCCGAATACTTTAGATATATGCGAGATCATGGAGTAGTTATACCTCGTAATCCAAATGATAATCCTTGTGAGGATAATTTCGCGAACCGTTTCAACATTTTAACAAATATAAACAGAACAATTCTTGATGTACAGAAAGATAAACAATATCATAAAAACATTATAAAAAATGGAAAAACTGTTATTATAGACGAGTATATGATGTTATATGTAAAACATCATAAGGTTATGATAACATCTGATATTAATAAATTAGCAAAAGAAGATGCTTTAAAAAAATTGGAAATTTCCATGGCAAGAGTAGAAATATTTGATGTAGGGGATGTATTTAATTCTACTTACATATCTATACTATTTGGTTTATATCGTGAAATCAATCATATTGAATTAGTAGAATTGCATCATATGAGAGAAAAAATTGAAGACCACGCAAATTTCAAAGATAGACAAAGACTTATGTATCTTGAAAAAAATATTACAGAGGAAGTTTATAAAAGAAACTTGATGAAAAGATTGAAGGAAATTGAGTTTTTAGAAGAATCTATTGGGTTTAATACAACTATTATCGAAGTATGCAAAGCCTTCTTTATCAATACTATTGATAATTTACAAGATGTAATAGATGATTGTATTTTAAAAAAAATTGTACCTAATGTTTGCAAATCACAATCTTTTAAAAAATTAAAAGAGTTTATAGCAGACATCAAAAAAAATAGTAGAGAGATTAAAGATTTATATGGTTATACACGTATTGACTTCATGCCATTAATTTTAAGTTAATTAGTTCTTAAAAATAAAGTATTGTATTGTATTGTATTGTATTGTATTGTATTGTATTGTATTGTATTGTATTGTATTGTATTGTATTGTATTTTTTTATACTTTTTATATAAAAAAATGATTATATTTTTATAATATATAATATATATTATTAATAATTGTAGAAAATAAAATGTATTCTAAATTATCATACGAATTAACTAAAAAAATAAGTAAAGATGAAAAAAAAAAAAATGGTATATATTTTACACCACCAGAAACAATAAATAAAACGATTAATTTACTTGAACCATATATGAAAAATATTAAAGAAGTATTAGAACCTTCTTGTGGTTCATGTGAATATATTTTATCATTAAATGAAAAATATAAAAATATAAAAATAACAGGAATTGAATTAAATAATACTATTTATGAATCTATAAAGACGATTGAAAATAATAATATAAAAATTTATAATGAAAACTTTTTAGAATATAATGAAGATATAAAATACGACTTGATAATTGGAAATCCTCCTTATTTTGTAATGAAAAAAACGGATGTTGATAATAAATATTATAAATATTTCGAAGGAAGACCGAATATATTTATATTGTTTATAATTAAATCATTGCGTATTCTCAATGATAATGGAATATTAAGTTTTGTATTACCAAAAAGTTTCTTAAATTGTTTATATTATGATAAAATGCGAAAATATATAAATGATAATTATCAAATATTACATATTATAGAATATAATGACCCTTATATTGAAACATCACAAGAAACAATAACTTTAATTATTAAAAAAACAGATAAAGATATTAAAAATATAGAATATATTATTATCATAGAAGGTTTTACAATATTTGGAACTCCTGAAAATATTGTAAAATTGAGATTGTTATATAATAATTCTACAACATTAAATAATTTGGGATTTACTATCAATGTTGGAAATATTTTATGGAATCAATGTAAAAAAGAATTATCAAATGATAACAATAAAACATTACTAATTTATAGCTCTGATATAAAAAATAAAAGATTAGAAATACAATCTTATACAAATGATGATAAAAAAAATTATATTGATAGAAAAGGTGATACAGATCCTATATTAGTAATTAATAGAGGTTATGGTGTAGGAAAATATAGTTTTGATTATTGTTTGATAAATGAAGATTGTGAATATTTAATTGAAAATCATTTGATATGTATAAAATATAAAAACAAAATTGATAAAGAAGATTTAATAAAACTTTATAAAAAAATTATTACATCTTTTGAAAATAAAAATACAATGGAGTTTATACATTTATATTTTGGAAATAATGCTATAAATACTACTGAATTATACAATATATTTCCAATTTATGATATTTGAAACGCAGGAAAAGCAATTCCATTACCATTCTTCCACCTTAATAAAATCTTTAATATATTCCCAGACTTTGTTGTAGCCAAATATCTTTGTTTTTCTGGGTCTTTTATATATGACGTAATGATATAGTTATCTTGATTTACAGTTTCAAAATATATTTTGTTATTTTTATAAAACATATAGTATTTATTTTTTTGCGTTTCTAGTAAATATTCGCTTAACATTTTAATATTAATAGAATATAAATTTATAAATGATATTATACTATCTTTTGATATTTTTTTAGATTCTTCGTAAAAGTCTATATCTTCCTTAAGTGCTGTATATTTAGTACTTTTAATAGACCCTTTATAATATTTTTTTTGATATTCATTAACACATAAAGGAGACGTAGAATGTATTTTATTAATATATTCCTTTCTACAAGGCAATATTAACCCATATTCATTAGAAAGTTTTTTTATATAATTATCATAATAATATTCTTCATAACTATATTCTAAATATTTAGAAGGTTTCATTGGCGAAATAAATTGTGGTGTTTCTTTTATACATTCGGCATTAAACTTAAGTTCTACATTAAATTCATTAATATCGTTTATAATTATTTTAAAGTCGTAATGATTACTGCGTCCAGCTTTAATTATACATTTTTGTGTTTTAATAATAATATTATTATCTGTACATAATTTATCTATATATTTATAGGTTTCTTTTTTCAATTTTCTCCATGTAAAAGAGTATTTATAATAATCATATGGGACTTTATTATTTATAATAGAACATATTATGACCTCTCTTATTTTATTATTATTATCATTATTACATTTTGAAGATACATTAAAAGTATTAATATCATTATAATTAATTATTGCTTTTTTATAAATTACATTTTCTAAATGTTGATATATAAAATTACATTTTTTTATAAAAGTTTGTATTTTTAGTAAATCGTATTTACTTATATTTATCATAATATTTTTTATTTTTACTATTTTATAATATCATTTTTTATTAATAAAATTATACTATATTATAAGATATATGGTAAAAAATTGTCCGGAAGGAAAGATTAGAAACCCTTTAACAGGTAGATGTATTAAAATAAAAGTTATTAAACCTAAACCCACGAAAGATTGCGAAGATGGAAAGATTAGAAACCCTTTGACGGGTAGATGTATTAAAATAAAAGTTATTAAACCTAAACCTACCAAAGATTGTGAAGATGGAAAGATTAGAAACCCTTTAACTGGTAGATGTATCAATATAAAAGTTATTAAACCTAAACCTACCAAAGATTGTGAAGATGGAAAGATTAGAAACCCTTTAACCGGTAGATGTATCAATATAAAAAAGAAATTTATTATTGAACCAAAAAAAATATCTAATAAAGAAAATATTGATTATCCTATATTAAACCATTATGATAATAAAAGTGTTATAGATATTTCAAAAAGTAATACTAAATCTGATATTTCAAAAAGTATTATTGATATTTTAAGAAGTAATACTAAATCTGATATTTCAAAAAGTAATACTAACCCTGATATTTCAAAAAGTATTATTGATATTTCAAAAAGTAATACTAATCCTGATATTTCAAAAAGTATTATCGATATTTTAAGAAGTAATACTAAATCTGATATTTCAAAAAGTAATACTAACACAGATATTTCAAAAAGTGATTATAAATCAGCAAATTCAAAGAGTAATACTAACACAGATATTTCAAATAGTGATTATAAATCAGCAAATTCAAAGAGTAATACTAACACAGATATCACAAAAAGTGATTACAAATCAGCAAATTCAAGAAGTAATACTAAATCGGATATTTCAAATAGTAAATATGAATCAGCAAATTCAAAGAGTAATACTAAATCGGATATCTCAAATAGTAAATATGAATCAGCAAATTCAAAGAGTAATACTAAATCGGATATCTCAAATAGTGATTACAAATCAGCCAATTCAAGAAGTAATACTAACCCAAATATTTCAAGAAGTGATTACAAATCAGCCAATTCAAGAAGTAATACTAACCCGGATATTTCAAGAAGTGATTATGAATCAGCCAATTCAAAGAGTAATACTACCCCAGATATTTCAAATAGTAAATATGAATCAGCAAATTCAAATAGTAATACTAATTCGGATATCACAAAAAGTGATTACAAATCAGCCAATTCAAAGAGTAATACTAACACAGATATTTCAAAAAGTGATTACAAATCAGCCAATTCAAAGAGTAATACTAACACAGATATTTCAAAAAGTGATTACAAATCAGCCAATTCAAGAAGTAATACTAACACAGATATTTCAAATAGTGATTACAAATCAGCCAATTCAAGAAGTAATACTAACCCAAATATTTCAAATAGTGATTACAAATCAGCCAATTCAAGAAGTAATACTAACCCAAATATTTCAAGAAGTGATTACAAATCAGCCAATTCAAGAAGTAATACTAATCCGGATATTTCAAGAAGTGATTATGAACAAATAAATACAAAAATTAATAATAAACAATATCTCTCAAAAAGTGATTATAAACCAGATATTTCAAGAGGTTATACTAACCAATATCTCTAAAAAACTGAAGATATTAAGAAAACACTTTCAAATAAAAAACTTAATAAAAGCAATTATGAAGATGATAAAAATGAAGTTTCAAAAAGTTATATCGTGATGAATAAAAACATTATAGACAATCTAAAAATATTAGTAGAGTATGAAAATATTAATAATAACTATTTTTTAGCCAGAGCATATACAAATGCTATTAGTTCTATAGAATTGATAGACTTTTCTATTAATAATATTGAAGATATAAAAAAAGTAGATAATATTGGTATTAAAGTAAGAAATATAATTTTAGAACTTCTTAATACAGGTAAAATTTTAACAGTAGAAAAAGCATTAAAAGATGATAGATATATTTTTTATAAAAGTTTTATTATATAGAGTATAATGAATAAGATTTGCCCAGAAGGAAAAGTATTAAACCCGATTACAGGAAGATGCATAAATATAAAACCTGCTAAACCTGTTAAAGCTGTTAAAGTTGATAAACCTGTCAATCATGTTAAACCTGTTAAACCTGTTAAAGCTGATAAACCTGTTAAAGTTGATAAACCTGTCAATCTTGTTAAACCTGTTAAACCTATTAAACCTGTTAAAGCTGTTAAACCTGTTAAAGCTGATAAAGCTGTTAAACCTGTTAAAGCTGATAAAGCAGATAAGGTTTGCCCAGACGGAAAAGTATTAAACCCGATTACTGGAAGATGTATAAATAAAAAAGAGGTTAAACCTATTAAAGAGGTTAAACCTCTTAAAAAAGTTAGTTCGGACAAAAAAGTATTAGAACCGATTGTTAATACACATATAAATGATGTTGAACCAGTTAAAAGCAACAATAATAATTTTGTAGGAAAAATATTAGAAAATGTTGTTAATAAATATGTAAATAAAAAGATAGCAATTGATAATAATAAACTTATCATTGATAATCTTACAATATTAGTAGAATATGAAACACTAAACAATAACATTTTTAAAGCTAGGGCTTATGGTAAGGTTATCAGTTCTATTGAAATTATAGACTTTCAAATTAATAATATAGAAGATATAAAAAAAATAAACGGGGTAGGTGTTAAAATAGAAAGCAAAATATTGGAACTTCTTACTACTGGAAAAATATTAATTGTCGAAAAAGCATTAAAAGATCCTTATTATATTTTACACAAAAAATTAAAAAAAATATATGGTGTGGGTAATGTAAAAATAAAAGAATTAATGCAAAAAATAATGTATTTTGAAGAATTAAAACATAAACCAGAACTTCTAAATGATAAACAAAAGATAGGACTAAAATACTATGATGATATTAATTCGCGAATCCCGATAGAAGAAGGAAAAAATCATTATATTGTTATTGATAAAATATTTAAAACCATTTATAACAATATAGAATTTGACATTGTTGGAAGCTATAGAAGAAAAAACAAAGATATGGGTGATATTGATATATTGATTAAAAATACTAATAATATAGATCTAAAAATACTAATAACCGAATTAAAAAATAAAGGATATATTATTGAAACACTTGCTGATGGAAAAACTAAATTTATGGGATTATGTAAGTTATCTCCAAACACACCTGCAAGAAGAATAGATATATTAATTGCTGACCCATCAACATATTATTTTGCATTATTATATTTCACAGGTTCTTTCACATTTAATATATATATGAGGAAGGAAGCATTAAAGCAAAATATTTCATTGTCTGAATATGGATTTAAAGATAAAGATAATAAACTTATAGATACAAGTGAAATAATAAAGTCAGAAGAAGATATTTTTAAATATTTAAAATTACCATATGTACTACCAGAACATAGATAATTGAAATATATAAGGGTATTTTATACATTATACTATAAATGTTTATAACTTATTATACAAACAATAAAGACGCTCGTACAATTTTGTCATATATTTACGACATTTTAAGTAAGGAAAGACAAGATAATAATTGTGAATGTATTGAAATCGCAAAAGAAACATATAGAGATTATAAAAAGGGTAATATGGATTATATATTTTATCATAAATATATTCCAGAAAATGGAAACTATAAAATAGAAAATATTTCAATAGAACTTGAAGACTTTATGTTAAATGGTGAAATTGCAAGTATCAATTTTGAAACATATTTTTTTATTATAAAGAAATTAACATTAACATCAGATAAAAAAGAAGATATTACACTTTTTGTAGAAAAAGCTATTAACTTTAAACATAAAGAAAAAGCATATAAGTTTATAAATAATTTTGGAGATAAAATAGAAAAAAAAAAGTTATTTATGGGAACGTGGCTTTTTGATTCGGCAATTCCTAAAAGAAATATAGACACATTATTTTTAAAAGAAGGACAACTTGATAAAATTATAAACCCAATTTTATCTTTCATAGATAAAAAAAAATCCAAAGAAATATACAAAGATTATGTTAAACATGGTATTCCTTATAAAATGAATATATTGTTGCACGGAAGTCCAGGTGTTGGCAAAACTTCATTAATTCATACCATTGCTTCAATATGTGACGCAAGTATATGTAATGTTAATATAAATAACGAATTGAAAGAGGAAGATATGGTAAGGGCATTGGCTAATGTATCAAGTTATGATAAGAGTTCTATTGTTGTTATAGAAGATATTGATTGTATATTTAATGAAAGAAAAAAAGGAGATACTCACAATAATAATTTAACAATGAGTGGATTACTGAATTGTCTGGATGGATTTAATAATCCAGAAGGTCTTATTGTTATAATAACAACGAATTTTCCTGATAAATTAGATAATGCTCTTGTACGTTCGGGCAGAATTGATTTAAATATTGAATTAACGCATTTAGATAAATATCAAGCATCAAATATGTTTAAATCATTCTTTGACAAACCTAACTGTATTTTTGATGTTATATGGGAAAATATTAAAAAATATAAAATTGAACCTTCAACATTTATACAATTTCTTTTCAACAATAGAAAATGTGAAAGTATAGAAGATAATATTACAGAATTATATAAAATATTGGAAAAAGCAAGTATTAAAAACTTTATAAATGATGATTTATATACATAAATAAATATAGTATTAATAAAAGATGGGTAATAGTCCAAGTAAACCTCCGCCAGGAAAACCTACTTTTTCAAATAAGAAACCATCGGAATCTTATTTATTACAATATAGAATAGAAGAATTTACAAATCATAAAAATAATAATGAACATATTCGAGATGTACTTATAGTTATAGTAATATCATTGTTTTTTATAATAACATTATATAATATTAAACAACTTTTGTTTCATCAAAGCACAAAACTTCCCCCTTATAATTACGGATGATACAATTTGTATCGAATATAATAATACCTTCTCCAAACCCTTTCATTTTTATTAAGTCGTTAATAACTTTTTCAGTTCCATAATATTCGTGTTTTACAACTTCATTATCGTTAAGTTCATGTCCAAATGTTACGCATTCAATATTATTAATTAACACAGTATGCGATGTATCAAGAATATAATTATATATATATTCGCATTCATATTCGCAAATATTACCCAAATCTATTGGAAAAACCCACTCATTTTCTACGTATTTTATAGGGTGGTATGGTGTAATTTTCAAAACTTCACCAAACTTTATCATATCACATTTACCATTATGACATTTCATTTTAATTACACATATAACAGACGCAAAACTTTTATTTGAAGTTAATACCTTATCTCCTTTTTTTAGTTCTTTACATCTTTTTAAAGTTCCATTATACATACTAATTTTACTATTTTCGTGAAAACATCCACTATTAGAATTATTAAATGAATTTCCAAAGTTTATAGAATTATTTAAAATACCAACATCTGTTTTTACATTGTCGCAGTTAATTACATTTAACGAAGGTGTTGGTGGATTCATATTTGAATACATATCGTCTATAATATCACGTTGTTTTATAAATAATTCTCCACCATACCCAATAATGCTCTTATCTTTGAAATTGTTGCTTTTTTGTTGTATATGAGCAAACATTAATGAATATATATAATTTTTTCCCCATTTTTCATAAAATGTATTATTTGAAATAGATAGTTTAACTTGTTCGTTTAAGTCAGTTACAATATTGTGTTCCCATTGATAATTAGTTGTATAATTATCAATTTCATTATTTAAATTATCACACGGATAATTTTTTAAAATAAATTTAAGCAATTCTACAAGTTCTAATCTCATAATTGAATTTTCCAGATCTATATTATAAGTTTCTCCTTTATTTTCGGCATAACCGTCAATACAAATAATTTTATTATTATAAGATTTATATTCAAGACGAATATCTAAAATATTATTTTCTGAATTATTTGTCTCAATTAGAATAACAATATCTTTAGATTGTCCATAATGAATTGTATCTAGGGTAATATAATCTTCATCGTATCCATAAATTTTTTTAATAATAGAGCCATTAACTGGCTTTATCATTAAAATAGCATTACTTCCACAAACTGTACTAATATTTGCTAATGCGTGAATTATAACAGTTCCTACAAATCCAGAATCAGGAATAAACGAAAACGAACCATTACCTATTTTAGCAATATCAACCAATAATTGTGTATCAATCGAATAACCAAATCCAAACGTATATATTGATGGGATAATATATTCGTCTTTCATTTTATTTAAACTATTTTTTAGACTTTCTAAAATGCCTCTTGGTGGAAGTAGATGAGAACTAGGTATTCCGTCTGTTAAGAAAAGTAATGATGATGTTCTGCTGTTATTATAGGAGGTTTTGATGAACTGTTTCAAACCGGTATTTATTCCAGTCCAAACATTTGTACAACCATATGCTTTTAAATTACTCACCAACGACTTTATATATTCTTTATTAAATATTGTAACCGGGATCATATTACATACAATAGTCGCAGTATCCGAGAAAGTAATAATTGAAATACGATCTCCATTTTTCATTGATTCTATAACAGTTCGAATAGCATGTTTTGTAATATCTAATATTGTAAAACCTACATTAATTTGTGATCCGTTTTGTTCAACGGTTGCTTTTGAATTCATTGATGCTGAAACATCAATTACAACTACAATATCCATATTAACAGGGTTAATACCTTGATTTGGTTTTACAGATATTTTAACTAACCTTTCGTCAATACTTTTTTCATATGTATTAATATTCAAATAAATAATATTTTTATCATCAATAATTATTTCATTATCATCTATCATAACAACATCTTGTTGGGGGGACTTTTTAATATATTCAGCGATAGCATCTTTCAAAGAACGATTAAGTTTCAAATGTGTGATTAATAGGCAATTACGTGTAATAGGTGATGTACTACTTGTTTCCAACCATTTTTCAATAGCCGTTTGTTCATAAGAATTTCCTTCATTATCTATAAGAGGGACATTCATAATATTATGCGTAATAGGGCAAATAAAATATTGCGGGGGAGTAGAATAATCCATTTATATTTATTTATTAAAAAAAAATATCAATTTTTTATATAAATAGATATTCGTATTTATATAAAATTATGTCATCAAAACTTACTATTATTATTGATGCAAGAGAAACCGCATTGTATAATGAAATAATTGAAAGAGATTTAGATATATATAAGGAAAAAATAGAGATTATAAAAGAAAATATTGATTTGGGAGATATTCACATTAAGTTTAATGACATATATTATATATTTGAAAGAAAAACTGTTCAGGATCTTCAATCATCTATTCAAGACGGTAGATATAAAGAACAAAAAGCCAGAATGTTATCTTCAACTATTCAAAAAAACATATCTTATATTATAGAGGGAGATGATATAATATCTTCAAAAATATATACTAAAAATAAGGCTATGATACAAGGTGCTTATTTTCACACATTATTTCGCGACAATGTACGTATTTTATTTACAAAAAACACAGACGAAACAGCAACATTATTATTATCACTATGTGTTAAAATTATTGATAATCCTAAAAAGTTTATATGTGAAAATTATACTTCAGATACATCGTATTCGGATTGTATAAAACTAAAGAGAAAAAAAATAGAAAACATTGACCCACATACTTGTTATATAATGCAATTATCCCAGATACCGCATATTTCTAATATAATTGCTAATAATATTTCAAAAACATATCCAAATATGATATATCTTATTAATAATATTAGCAATTCAGAAAATCAAATAAAAGATTTATGTAAAATTGAGGGTATTGGTAAAGAAAAAGCAGGTTATATTATAAAGTTTTTGTTAAACACATGAAAACATTTTATGATTAAGAATGATTTTTGAAAAGGTACGAACTTTATTTACAGTTTTTAAATGTCCTATATTTTGCGTTTCAAATATATTTTCAAGTGTAACGATATTAGGATTTTTAGTCAATTCATTATAATATGTTATTGCTTCATAATAATCTTTAACAAACAATTTATAATTGATTGAAATTTTATATATTTTTTCATTATTATGTTCTAATATGTCTGCGATTATCTTAATAATTTCGCTATACTTATCATAACAACTATCATTGTGATAAGTCCATACAATATATTGCCCATCTGATATATTTGCATCGCTTACTATTTTTCCAGTTTTACTATTTTTTACTATTTTAATATCTGCTATCATTACACCTTCTGGAACAACAACTTTAGACTTTTTCGCTTTCTTTTTTTCAACAATATTTGTTATAACAGGTTCTGTAATTTCATTTATATTTTCTTCTTTTTGTAAAATTGCTTTTTTTGCTTTTGATATTTTAACTGGTTTAGGTTCAACAAGTTTATTAATAAACTCGCTAAATAATAACTCTTTTACCATTAATGATTTAAGACTTTCTAATCTATTTTTTCGCCTTTTATCATCTTGATACATCGGTTTTGTTAATAGATTTTTTTCAATTTCATCCCAATATTCATGGTCTTTGTCATATCCAGGCAATTGATCCAAACATAGAGCATATAATTGTATAATAGGTTTCATAATTTGATTTGTAATATAATGAAGATAATCAGGAATTAGATTATTAGAACGAATATATTCTGGATTCTCAATTCTATCACCTTGGAGAGAATGTGGATTATTTGTCTTAATATATACAAATGGGATTCTTTCATTTACAACAGGTCTATTTCCAGGGTCGCGAGAACCTATTCTATCAGCAAGAACCTTATGGGCAATTTTTGAAGGATCTTTATACGAAGCTCTTATGCTTTTTGTAATAACCAATTCATCTATTGATGATTTACCTTCTACAAGATCGGACAATTCTTCTTTTAAAAACTCAATAGATAATTGCAAATCTTGTTTTTCTAATATGATATCAATAACACCACCGTATATTTTTTTTACAATCTGTGCATTATCTCTGCGTTTTAGAACAATACCCATAGACTTTTGTTTATATTTATTAACATCAGTTTCATAAAGATTACCAACATATCTTTTTTTACTCAATAAAATGAAAGGATATAATGACTTTTCATAATTGAGTTTTTGAGGATGTGGCATAATTTTTGCTATACTTTTTTCAACCTCTTTCCCCATCTTTATAGCATATGGTAAAGCATCTTTTCCTTGAACCTCATTACCTTCTTCATCTTTAAGAGGAAACTTGCAGAAAATAGAATCTGTGTCGCCATAAATAACATCAGCATTGTACTCTTCCTCAACAAACTTTTTCGCCAACATAATCATTTCTCGCCCTGTTGCCGTAGTACATGCTGCTATTTCTTTAAGATATATAGAAGATGTTCTCGCACCAATTTGACCATATAAAGAGTTTGCTGTTACTTTATACGCTTGCTGTAGAGCATCAAAAACATCTTTTTCAAAAGTATTATAAGTGTCTTTAATTGTTTCAACATCTTCTTTTTTTATAATATTTATCTCATTTGTATCTATATTTAATATTTCATATGTATTACAACAATCTTTGCAAATACCATAAACAACATTTCCATTTTTTTCAATAATTGTCTGATATTCTATCTTTTTACGCGTCTTTTTACGTTCTGTAAGAAGCATATCTAAAATATTTGCAATTATTCCTTTACTACCATCTTTATATTGGATAAAAGTACAATCTTTTTCACCAACCTTTTTCTTTTTATCTCCAACACCTTCGTATAGGTCATATGAAATATTTTTATATTCAATATTAGGGTCTTCAACTCTATATTTTTCGTCAATCAAATAGCAATCGTGAGATAAATTACAAGAAATCATTGAAGATGGATATAGAGAGCCATAATCAAATACAACAATAGGTTCATTTAAATAAATAGCTTCTTTGGGTTCTAATACAACCGCTCCTTCATATCCATCATCCAATTCTACAGCATCATCTCTATAAGATTTGATAGTTGGAATTAGAGAATCGTTTTCCATACATTGTTTAGCGATCAATGAAAATATTTTGATACCTTGTCCTCTACGGAATAGAAAGTTAAGAGGAACAAGACATACATTTCCCATACCAATATTGTTTTCTACAATTTTTAACTTATGTATCAATCTATTAATAAGAACACAATCTTGAATACAATATTCGGCAATATCACAACGGTCTTTGCTCGTTCCTTTAAACTTGTCAAAAATTTCTTGTGGCTTAATATCATTTTTCTTATCTCCTAAAAATATTGATGCTACATTATCAAGTTTATAACTATCAAGTTTTTGTTCTCTTTGCATAACTTTCAAAAGATCTATAAGTACAACACCATCCATATCAATATATTTAAGTATATTTTCGCCAAGTGCTGAAGATGATAGTTTTTGTTCAACAAGAGCACATTTGCGTGTTATTAATCTTCCCAGTCCTATTTTAAAGTCTTCTATAATACCGATTTCTTCGCTACGTTCCCATATATATATCATATCAAAACCAAATATATTGTATCCCGTAACAATTTCAGAGTTTAGATTATTCATAAGTTCTTTCCATTTGAATAATAACTCTTTTTCTGTTTTACAAGCTACAACATCGCAATCTTTAATTAAATCGCAAGAATTAAGCGTAATGATATTTTTATATATAATCTTATCTGAACCATATACATGAACTGTTGTTCCTATTTGAATAATTTTATCGCCCTCAAGTTGTATCAATGCTTTATCTAACATTTTAGCCAATCGCGATTCTTCAATGTTTAATTCACCAACAGTCATATTAATTTCATCATCATCTTCGTTATTATCAACAAGGTCTTTATTGACAGAAGATGATATTTTATCTAATATGCTAATTATTTCGCTCATAATAGGTTTTAATAATTTAGGGATTGACGAAATATAATTTTCTTTTAATTTATATTTTGTAAAAACCTTATTTATTTTCAAATCAATTGATTCGTCTATAATAACCTCGTCGGTATATATATTCTGTATCCAATAAATAATAAAATCGCTTGTATATTCATATCCAGCCTTGGCAACTAAAGCAAGGTCTTGTGCGACTTTACTATAATTTTTCTTCGCAATAGGAAAGTCTCCGTGACTACTCGTACATTCAATATCAAAAGATGTTATTAAAATTGGTGCTATTTTATTAACATCAATTGGTAATACATCTTTATGATTAACTATAATATTATAATCGCATCTGCTGATATCATCGCCAATTTTAAATTTTGAAATACGAACCCAACTACAAGGTTTTATATTTTGATTATGAATATATTTAAGAAATGGGTCAATATTACTTTCGTATAATTTAAAGTCTTCTTTTTCGAGAGTTTTAAAATAATATTTAAGATTATTGAATAACTTCAATGACTTAACAGAAACTTTAATAAAACGAAATATTTTATTATTTGTAAATCCCCAAAAGTCTTTCTTTTTAACTATCGTAATATCCTCCAAATGTGATTCTAAATTGTTAGGAATAATTTTCTTTTCATAAGAATTATTTAAATATTTCGCAATATATTTACTATTCATAATATTATCTTTAAAAGCGTCAACCTTTGCATTAAATGACGAATCACTTAATTTTTCCCATGATTCGGGCGGTTTAATATAAAAGAATGGAATAAATTTATTCACTGTAACGCAAACAGTTGCACTGTTTTCACATGTTCCATAAATAATGATTGAATACAACTCATCAGGATCTTTCTCTTTATATCTATCGCTTTCTGGAACATAAATATCTGTTATTTGAAATTCTAAAATATCTTTATTTGGAATAATAGGTTCTTGTTGTATGCGAGGAAATTCCATTATAATTAATTATAATGAGTGTTTTTTAAATAATAAAACATAATAATCAATTTTTAAAATTATTATAATTGGTAGAGTAATGGATATAGGAATAGAAGGATTAATAATAATAATTATATCTATATTTGGGATATATTATGTTTATAATAATTATTTAGAGAATGGTTTGATAAAAGTAAAAAGTAAGATTGATAATGAGGAATATACTGTACAAATAAAAGATGATTCGGTAGAAGCAGCAGACCTAATAGCAAAAATAAGACAAAAGTTGGTTATTCTTATGGAACATTTACAGAAGTCATTCAGTTCTAATGATATTAGAATTGAAATGTTGAAAAAAAACTTTAGACCAGATAGACTAAAAGAAGGTATTGATACCCCTGGTTATACGAGTTATTCTGTAAATAAGGGCGAACAAATTGTATTATGTTTAAGAAATAAAGATAAATTAGTCGATATTAATACTATGTTATTTGTTGTATTACACGAGTTTGCACATTTAGCTACAGTTTCTATAGGGCATACGGAAGAATTCTGGGATAACTTTAGATGGATACTTGAAGAATCTATAAATATAGGTATATATATTAAACAAGACTTTAAAACTAATAACGTTGAATATTGCGGTATGTCAATAACATCAACACCTCTTGAACAATAAAATATTATATAAGATATTGATAAAAATATATATATATATTATATTATGAGTAAAATAATTATATATAATAATAATCATCAACAATTTGAAATGTTTTTATTTCTAATTTTTTCACTTATGTATTTTAACAAACAGACTTTGAATATGATAAAGTCTGATTTAATAAAAAGAAAATTTAATCAATATACGAATTGGAACTTATTAATGATATTAGTAAATTATATATTAAATAATTGTTTTAATATCCATAATATATTAATATCAAAATTTATAGCACATAATTCATTACAAGTTATGTTATTATTTCATGGTTTTTTATTATATGATAAAAGGATTTTATTTTTAACAATTGATACTACGCCATTTTTATTGAAATATACTTTTAATGATACTTTTTCTATTCAAACATTAATAAAGTTTGAATATTTTTTATGTAATATAATTATACATATTATCCCTTTATATTACAAAACTAATACATTGATAAATTATAATTCATATGATAATACTACACACATATATATGTACACTATTTTATTAAAGTTTATGTGGATATTAAATGTTTTTGGTAATTTTGATATAACATCAATATATGTTCCGTCTTTTAATTTATGTAATGTAAAATTCATAAATGCGATTATATTAAGCGACTATATAATAGATAGGGTTTTAACTAAAATATCATATTAATAAATATTTTAGTAGTTTTATTTTTCCAATATATATACAGAGCAATTCATTTAGTTTTAAAATTGTTATTAAGGAAAATGAGTACATAATTAAACATTTATAAAGTTTTAATAAGTTTTTATAAAATGAAGAAAATAAAAAGATTATGTACTCATTTTTCTTAAGTAGTATAATATATCAAATATTTATACTAGTTGTTATTAAGTTAATTAATTATATTCAGTATTATGATCAATATAACTCGAATACTGCTGAAAATTAAATAAAAAAATGATTGTTAAAAAAATGAAAATATTAGCATAGAACTTATGAACTTGCAAAAAAAAGAAATAAAATATATTGATTTATTTTGCGGATTAGGTGCTTTTCATACAGCATTTAATAGAAATAATATTCATCAAAATGATATTAAATATACATGTGTTTTAGCTTGTGATATTGATAAAGATGTTATAAAAATATATGAAGAAAATTATGGAATAAAACCAGAAGGAGATATTAATTCAATTAATATTGATACTATACCTGATTTTGATATATTATGTGCTGGATTTCCATGCCAACCATTTAGTATTGCAGGTAATCAAAAAGGATTTCAAGATAAAAATCGCGGTAATCTATTTTATAAAATATTAGAAATAATAAATAAAAAACAACCAAATACATTAATTCTTGAAAATGTTAAAAATCTTCATACAATTCATAATGGTGAAACATTTAAGACCATTAAAAATGAAATTGAAAAGCTAGGATATATTGTAAGTTATAAAGTAATTGATTCGCGATACTATAATTCTCCACAATCAAGACAACGTATATATATTATTTGTGACAAAAATAAAGAATATAAGTTTAAGGATATAAAAAATCCAATTGTCCCAGTATCAAGTATTATAGATAATAATATTTCTTGTTTCTTGGATTACGAGGAAAAATATAAATTAGAAAAATGCAATGAAAAAGGTATGATGAAATATAAACTAATAAATAAGAAGTCTGGTAAAGGAGGAAGACAAGGCGAGCGTGTATATAATATAATGAATTGCGGACCAACAATATGTGCCTCTTCGGGCGGACCTGGGGCAAAAACAGGGTTATATGATTTTGATGGAAAAATTAGAACTTTAAGTATAAATGAAACATTAAAAATGTTTGGTTTTGATTCGACATATAAATATGAAACCCTTGTAAATAAAAAAAAAATGTTGTATTACCTAGGGAATAGTATAGTAGTAAATGTTGTAGAACAAATCATAAAAGATTTATAAAATGTGTTGTAAATTATTAACTTTATCTATTATTTTACTTACTATTATTTTGAATTGTAATTGATTACTACATTTTTTCCCACCATCTCCACCTTTTCTCTGTATTGTTAATATGCTATCATTTCCAAGTTTAATTACTGTTTTTTTACTTGATATTTTAAAATCTAATGTTGCTAAATAATCAATTATATCCTTTATTTTGAATAATATAATTTTAGTTCGTTTATTATCAATATATTCAACACCGAATAAATACTCGGGTTGCATTTTGACGTTTGTTCCCATAAATGCATACTCCAATATTTCTTGTTTATTTTTATTCAATAACATCAAAAGATTGTCTAATTTTTCTTGTGAATAATTGGAAGAACATAATTTTTTAACTTGTATAGTTTTATCTATATGAGTACCATTAGATAACAATGGAACTTCGTACAAATCTTTGAGCATTATTGATGCTCCTTCGAGTTCTGGTATATGTTTAATTAGGTTGTTCGTCCAATGTCTATCTAATTGTTGAAATTGTCCTTTTTTATATTTTTTTACCTGTGCTTTTAATTTATTATTATTTGATTTTATATCATACTTATAATTACCAATTATTTTTGAACATTCATCATAATCATCTCTTAACATAGGATAAAAATTATTTTTGATTTCTTTATTCATTAGATCTATACATACCAATTTTTCTTCATTATATCCATTTTTTGCTGTTTCACTGTTTATATAAGATAATAATTTCTTTTTATTTATTTCTATTTCGTTTTCTTTTGATTTAAGCAGTACTTTAAGTTTTTCGTTTTCATCATTACATTGTTCTAATTTAATTTCACATTTTTCTCTTTTTTTCTTTTCATTTATATAAAGTGTTTCATAACATAATTTTTTTATAACTTTTTCTTGATGAATAATTTGTTGCTCCATATTAAATTATAAAAATAAGTATTTTTTACTAGTCAATTTTTATTATTCAGTTTTTAATAGTATTTATTACAATTAAATATGAATTGTAATATTATAAAATTATTGACTTATTCTTAAAGATATTTAATAGGGGGGTGTGTATGTCTATAAATATACTATTAATGAAAAAATATATATGTCATAAAAAATTGAATTATATAAAGATTTGTATAACAATATATTATAACAATAATTAATGATACCTCGCATCATTCATCAAACATGGAAAGACAATTTTCTTCCATCAATTATTTCTAATATTAGAAGTGAAAATATTAGTTTATTACGGTCTAAAGGGTATGAATTTAAATTTTGGACAGATGATGATATATTAGAACTAATTAAAAAGCATTATCAAGAGTTTTATAATATATATAGATTAACTAAAACAGGTGTTCAAAGAGGAGATATTTCAAGAATTATTTTGATATATCATTTTGGTGGTATTTATATTGATTTGGATGTATTAATTTTACGAGATTTTGACGAACTTATAGATATGTATTCAGATCTTTTTTATATAACATATGAGCCATATGGACAAACATTAACACTATATAATAGTGATAAATACATTTGTAATGCTTTTTTTGCAGCAAATAAAAATAATAGGTTTTTATATAGATTATTAAGATGTATTCCAGAAAAAATAAATAAATACGGGGTTAATATTTTTGAAAGATTTGATGTGTTTGGAGGAGCATTTATCAAACATATTATAGAAAAAGAAGATAATAAAAAAGAGTACGTAAATGATATATGCGTTATGGATGATCGCGAATTAATATTTCCTATTAATGATTTAAAGTTCGATGGATTATCATTTACAAATCATGATTGGACATGTGTATTAAAAGGAGAATACCCTATAAACACAATCATGGTGCATTATTGGATACATGGAGACTTTGAATCTAAATTTTTACTTAATACATTTAAAGTAAATAAAAGTCTAAATATACACGAAAATATATACATTTTTTTTAAAACATTATATCCAAATATAGCAAAAAAAATTGAGAATATTTAATACATTTTTTTCTAATTTTTTTAACTTTTACTATAATTTTTTATTTAAAAAGGGATAGTCATTGTCTGTTTTTTAAGACTATTAAGATTTGCACATTCAAGTGTTTGAGCACAATTAATATCATTTGTAGATGAGTTTTCAGCAATTCTTAGACGGACTGGAAGCACATACTTTTCGGTTCCCTCGACGAACTTAAAGTCAGACTTTGAAGATGCGGATTCCGTTTCATTACCATATCCAAATCTGGCTGCTGAACTATTTTGTTGGGTTCCGCTGCCTCTTGTAGCACCACCACCTCGCGAAATACCTTTACTTACATCATAATTAATAACCTTAATTTTATGAAAAACCATAAATGTAAGATAAATCAATCCTGTATTTTCTGTAGTTTTTTCAAAACCAAGAACTTTTTCTTCAGGCGAAGGTTCATAATTCATATCTAATGCTCTTTTTGAAACCCATTGATATTTTCCTCTCGGGTTTTGGTCAAAGCTGTAGCCTGTTTTACTATTTGCTGGAATATTCCATAGTGTTCCATCACGATCGATGTTGTTAGGTGTTGTTTCCCAATTATTGCTATATTGTGGTTCATTGTTATCTAGAGCAAATCCAATAGCATAATCGTATTTTGATGCATCGTTTGAATTAATTGTAATATTGTCAATTTTAATAACCAACGGTCCTTCGTTTGCTACAACTCTATACCCTTTCATATAATCATCGTCTGTTCCCGATTCATATACTTCTACGTCATAACTTGTTGAGAAGTTTTTTCGGTCTTTTTCATTTTTACAATAAGCTCCATCTTTACCTTCTCCAAAAATAAGGTCAAAACTAATATTATGACTATTAGTATTGTAACTTACTGGAATAGATGAAATAACTTTGGAAAACATATTATATGTGTTATATATAATTTTAAAAGTACATATCAATTTTTATTTATATTAAAAAAATGATATATATATATATTGAAAAATAATTATTAAATGAATAACATTATAATTATGCTGTTTTTGTCTTATTTGAATTATACAACATCATATAGTACATATTCTATGTCGTGTGTTATTATTATTAAAAAAACTGTTCTATATGATGCAAAAATGCCTATTCTGTATATGCCTAATTATAATAAAAATGCGATTTATTCTGATAACTATAATTTATTTACACCCGAACATATTTTCCCCCAATCACTTTTAAATACAAACGGAAAGAATGATATGCATAATATAATTAAAACAATTGCTTCTTTAAATACAAATAGGTCTAATTATAAATATTGCGAAGACTTGAATATAAATGATGAAAACTGGAATAAACTTAATTATAATAATTATGTTAATCATAAAGATAAACTATTTATACCAAATAAAGATTCGCGAGGAATTATTGCGAGAGCTATTCTATATATGTGTCGCGAACACAAGTGTAATTATAAAAAGGTTATTGATAAAGAATTGTTGATTAAATGGTTTTATAATTATTCTCCATCTATTGATGAAAAATATCATAATGATATGGTAAAACAAATACAACAAACAAATAATATATTTATTTCAAAATATAATAAAAAAAATAATGGATTATATAGATTTATCAATACCTTATGAAAAATTGATAATATATAAATTATTTTATTATAATGACAGTTTTGAATGAAAAACAGCAAGAGGCTGTTGATAGTGTTATGAGTGGTGATAATATACTTTTAACAGGTTCTGCAGGAACAGGTAAATCATTTACTGTTAAATATATAATAGATGTTTTGAAAACAAATAAAAAAAAATATGCTTTAACAGCACCAACAGGAACAGCTGCTATTATTATCGGTGGAATGACAATACATTCATTTATGGGAATTGGATTGGGAAAAGGTAAAACGCAAGATATTGTTAAAAAAATATACAAAAATAAAATAATATATGATAATCTTGTAAATCTGGAAGTTTTAATAATAGATGAAATATCTATGTTAGATAATGAATTGTTTGAAAAAATATCTTCTATATTCTCAATAATCCATTCAAATTATAAAAAAGATTGTAACTTATTAGATATTCCATTTGGTGGAATTCAATTAATATTTATAGGAGACTTTTGTCAATTAGCTCCTGTTTCTGGATTATATTGTTTTCTTTCTCTATTATGGGACAAGCTTAATATTAGAACTATTTTATTAGATAAATTAATAAGACAAAGTGATGATTTATTATTTCAACAAATATTGCAGATAACAAGAAAAGGAAAATGTACTGACAATATTTTAAAAGTCTTAAATAGTTTAAAAGATACTAAATTCAGCGAAGATATAATACCTACAAAACTATTTCCTTTAAATATTGATGTTGATAAAATAAACAATATTGAACTTGAAAAAATGAAACAAACCGGAAATAAGTCTTATAATTATATTGCTACTGCTAGTAATGATAATTTAAAAAAAGCAAAAAAATATGATATTGAGTTGATTGAAATGTCGCAAATTATAATAACGAGAAATATTAACTTTCATAACGGAGTAGTTAATGGAACACGTGGTATAATTATTGAATTACGAGAAGATAGTGTAATTATTAAAGACGTATTTGATAAGGTTCATATTATATCATATTACAAAGATATTTGCGAGAACTCGGCAAACTCATATATATCTCATATGCCTATCAATATTTCTTATGCTTTAACAATACATAAAGCACAAGGAATGACTATTGATGCTCTTGAATTAGATTTAGGAACAAATATATTCACACCCGGACAAGCATATACTGCTCTGTCGCGAGCAAGAAACTTACAATCTATAAAAATAATTAATGTCGATAAAGATTCATTTAATATGAACCCTTATGTTAAAAAGTTTTATAAAACACTAACAACTTAATTCATATTAACATAAGTTTTCAAACTAATAAACTATATGTTATAGTCAAAATATTTTTTTCATTAGTTTAAATAATATAAAAAAATGATTTACATATATATATATATATATAATATTATATAGATATGAGCAAACATATTTTAGAAAATAAAATAATTCATAAACCATTACTAAAATGGGTTGGGGGAAAAACACAAATAATTGATAAAATTATGATTAATTTTCCAACAGAAATTAATAATTATCGCGAAGTATGTTTAGGAGGCGGGAGTGTATTATTATCTCTATTATCGTATATGAAAAATGGCGATATTAATGTCAATGGAAATGTCTATGCTTATGATTTAAATGAACCTTTGATATATGTTTATAAGAATATTCAAACAAATCATAATAATGTATATGACGAAATACAAAAAATAATTATTGAATATAACTCATGTGGAAATGGTGAAATAAATAGAGCATCCGCCAACAAAGAAGAAGCTATGATTGCGAAAGAAAACTATTATTACTGGATAAGGAAAGAATATAACAAATTATGTATTAATGATAAAAAAACTGTTATTGGTTCCGCTATGTTTATATTTTTAAATAAAACTTGTTTTAGGGGTGTTTTTAGAGTTGGACCGAATGGTTTTAATGTTCCGTATGGGCATTATAATAATCCTAAAATAATAGATAAGAACCATTTAGACGAAATTCATTATTTAATTAAAGATGTTATATTTGAATGTTCAGACTTTAATACATCTTTAAATAATATTGAAATAGATGACTTTGTATATATTGACCCACCATATGCTCCTGAAAAAAATACTTCATTTGTTGGATATACTGAAAATGGTTTTAATATAGATAATCATAATAATTTATTTAAATTGATACATGAATTAACAGATGATAATAAAAAGATAATGATGAGCAACGCAGATGTTTCTTTAGTGCGTTCTAATTTTACAAATGAAAAATATAATATTACATCTATTTTATGCAAAAGGTCAATTAATTCCAAATACCCTGAATCAAAGACAAAAGAGGTTATAATAAAGAATTATTAAGCCAAATATCCAATGTTTTAAAGTAATCTTCGTCATCGCCGAATAATAAAGGAATCTTATTTTCTTTTAATATAACATTCCATACTTTATATTTTATATTGTCAGATTCTATTACATTTTTTAAATATTTGTTTAAGCAAAAAGCATAATCAATTTCAAAGTCATTTGGTAATAATAATTCATATTCTCTTTTATACGCTACACCACATAATATTTTATCATCAACAGAACCTGATACACTCTGTGTTTTTTTTTCTAATATTTTTAATATTTTTTTCCATTATTATAATCAATAATATATGCTTCGTCTGGTGTTCTAACCATATCAATATTATATAATTTTTTCATATATTTTTTAAAAGCATTTTGTTTAGTAAATATTATTTTTTTATCTTCAAATGTTTTTAACAAATAATAGTCATTTTTGTTTTTTGGATTTAATACTATTTTTTCATAACCTGAATCTATCAATATTGGTTCATTGTTAGTATAATCTTCAAAATTTTTACCATTTTTATTTGTATTTGCTCCACCTGCACCTTTTCCTTTATTAACCATAACGGATAACGGATAATATAAAAAAATACATATCATTTTTTATATTCTTTTTTTCTATTTTTTTAATATTCGTCTGATAAATAATCGGTACTATATTCCGTTTCATAATCTTCATAATAATAATCATCTGTATTATAATCGGTATTATAATCTTCGTTATCATAATTTAAATTATCAATATAATAATCACTTTCATTATCATCATTAATAACCTTTATTGATTCTTCATAATAATATTTATATTTATCATTAACTTCTTTATAATGGCTTTTAACATCATCTGTTTCCATTTCATATTTATCTATTTTTTCATACGCTTGTCTTTCAAGTCTTGCCTTTACAAAGAAACAAGGTTTTGGTTTAACATTTTTAACAATATCATCTTTTATATTGAAAGTATAATAACATACGAGGCTTTTTCTAATTTCATCGTCATTAATATTTTTATAATAGATATAATTGTCAATAACGGCATTCATTCTATTATATTTAATAGTATCAATAGTATATTTGCGTGTTATTAGAAAAACTGTATATCCGTCATAATAATCTTTTAAACTTTCATCTATTTTTTCTTTATAATTAGATGAATAATTATTCATATAGTTTGCGAAATTATAGAAGTCGTTATAGTTGATATTCATAATTAATTATTAATTATTAGTTATATTTAATAAACATTATATAATGTTATACTATCAATTTTTATAATTTATCTAAAGCAATTTATACATAAGTTATAAAAATAATCGCGATAAATAAATATTTTAAGGAAAAAATGATAATAAAAATAATAAATATTATAATGTCTAAAGAAAAACTTATATGCTGCCCTATCAATGTTATAGATGGTTCTTTAATAACAAAAGAAAAACGTCATGAAATTTTTGGAAAAGTTGCTGGAGGTTCTGGATCATGTAATCCTGAAAAATATCAAAGAAAAATTATCATAGATGGAACGGGTATTGATTGTCCTAAAACACACACGCGAATTAATTTTAGAACAAATACCCTTGTTGATATATCAAATCCAAATATAAAAAACGATGGATACGACTATTCCGAAGATTTTGACGGATGTCAAATTATAAATAATTCAAAGGTTTACATTAACCTTAAATGTGTTGTTGGCAAAGGAGGATCACAAACAAGAGCATTGAGGGAAGTATATTGGTTCATAGAGGGGCAATTGAACATATTAAAATCAAATAACAATATATATTTCGCAAACATTCTAGACGGAGATGAATCTCATTATTCTATGAATAAATATGAATATCTTACATTATTACCAGAATACGAATCCATAAAAAATAAAATATTTATAGGCGACCTAAAAGGTTATTTTAATTGGCTAAACAATTTATTCTATTGTTGATAAGATGTAATAATATTCTATATGCTAATTCAAAAGGTATTCTTTTTCTCGCATATTCTTTAGATTCTCTAAATTGAGGTAAAAATAAACTCCATGTTTTTTTTCTCTTATCTTCAAGATATTCGTTAAATTCGCTACAAACTTCTTTTTGTTCTATTTCGCTCAAAGTCTTACCGGTTATGCAAAATGTTGCGAATGTTCTACTACAATCTTTTGCCGGGTATATATAATCTTTTTTATAATTTAAAGAAATTCTACCATCTTTTTTACCACTATCAAGAGCATTAAGTGTCATATGTGTCAATTGTTCATTATCTCTTATTTTTTGTCCTTCAACATACCTGCGAACTGTTATTCCTTTTCCTATAGGTATATTATAAATATCTCCACCAATAATCCAATCATTAGAATAAGACATTTTAAATATTTGTGTTAAATTTGAAGGCATACTTACCCATTCAACTTCTTGACATGATAATTCAATTTCAGACTTTTCAAATGAAAATGCAACTATTGTTGTTGTTGTATCATCAAAAACTGTCTCTTCAAAATATTTTACTTTAATAATGCGATATCTTTTCATAAAGTCATTGCGACATCTTATATCAATATCTCTATGTGAAAAGAAAAATCCTGCTGGTATAATAAATATACCTCCTTTGCAATTATTCTGTATAACTACACTTGTTATAAAACATTTATATAAATCATTAGTATTATATTTATCATAAATATCTTTTTTATCACATTTATTTCTTGCGAGATATGGTGGATTTGTTATTATCCATTTATTATTATAATCTGGTGGATTTTTCAAAGTATCTCTCTCTATAATATTTGAATGTTTAGATTCAATATCATATGCTTCTACATCAATATTGACACCTGTATTTTTTACCCATTCAATAAGATCTCCCATTCCTGCGAATGGTTCAATTATACAATCTATATTAGGTGGTATAGTAAATCCTTCTAATATATAAGATGACTTTGTTGTATAAAATTGACCTTTATTTTTTTTGTTGTCATTTTCTATAGCATTTACATTTACGCATTTTTTCATCTCTGTATATTTTACTATACCTTTTTCTTTACATATATTAATTAGTTCATTTCGTGTTTTTAGTGAATAATTCATATTAATATATTATATGAGATGGTTATTAATCATTTTTTTATAAGACAGATGGAAAAAATATATAAATAATTATTATGGCGTGGTATTTGATTAGCAATTTAATCTAATAATCTTATTAATGATTTCATTCATTTTGTCAATTTCTACATTTAAAGAATGTCTATATTCAATACTTAATGTTTTTGTTTTTTCATCATCTGTTCGTATTATTATAGATATTCTATTTGAAATTTTATATTCTTTTATAGAATATTCTGATATATTGTCAATGTTATTTGTACAAGGAAATGTATATTGTGGATATTTATCGATCTTTGATGCAATTATATATAAATCGCTATTTAGTGGCATATTTTTTCTTACAATATATTTTGATAGTTTTTTCATTTTAGAAGTAACATATTGATTATCATTTGATAATTCGTATGTATATATTTTATCCTTCATGAAATATGATTTATATTTTTCATCCCTACTTTTTTTATAACGTTCTTCAATTTTACTATCAATATCTTCGCAGGCAATAACATTTATGATATTGCTAATATTTTGTTTTTTACAAAAAAATATTTCTACTATATTGATTTCATCATTTATGTAATCATTTAAATCAATATTGTTTTTGTAATTAGACATTGTAATAACATATTAATATAATATTATATCATTTTTTAAATTTATATATATATATATAAAAAAATGATAGGTTTATAATTATACATTATCATATGGCTATCGAATATAAATTATTTGATTTAAATGATGAAATCGCTAAATATGAAAAAATAAATGATGAATTAATACCAAATACAGATAAAAATAATAAGTATAATAAGCATAAAATACGCGAAGACTTCAAAACATTACTTATAGATAAGTTATTTATATCAGATTTAGAAGCTACTGATTTAGAAATAGGCGTATTTAATGCAACAATAGACTATGCTAATAATAGTAAAATTCAACTTTCGTGGAAATGCCAACTGTTATTAGATACATATATTAATATATCAAGAAGTGCTTATGTTAATATTAAAAAAGATAGTTATGTTGCGAACACTAATTTATTTTCTCGCATGTTTGAAAAAAAAGAGTTTAATCCACATATGTTACCATATATGCAAAATCACGATGTTTTCCCAGAAAGATGGAAAGAAATTATAGATAAAAATAAATTGAGGTTTAAAGCAGCATATGAGGTTAAACTTGTTGCTATGTCTGATATGATTACTTGTATGAGATGTAAAAGTAGAAAGGTTAGTTATTATGAATTACAAACAAGGTCTGGAGACGAAGCATCTACATTATTTATGAATTGTCTCATTTGTGGTAAAAAATGGAAACAATAATTATAAAAAAACATATATATAATAAATATTACAATTTAATTTTGAATTATTCTAAACTCAAAATATCCGTATATAATATAACAAGCAATACCATAATATATTTTTGATTCATCGCTTTCTACAATTCTCATAATTTCATCGTAATATTTTTTATTTAAGATAAAGTCTTGTATTGACTTTTGAATACCATAATCAAATATTATTTTTTCTAAATCTTTTTTTTCATAAAAAGGTATCTTAAAATGGTTTAAAATATAAACTCGTAAGTTTTCAACAAGCCATATTTTATCTTTTGATGTTATATTATTTATCTTTGTATATATATCATTGACAATAACATTGTCTGTTTTTTTTAATATGATTTTATATATTGGTTCCATATTATTATAATAATTGTTTATATTATTGAACAAATCAATTTTTATTTATTATAAAAAAATGATTAGAATTATTACATATGTATATTAATATGTATACTAAAAATGTCAAATATACAACTTGCGACTATTATGTTAATTTTGACTTTTCATTAGATAAAATTATAATAGAAAACAAACCTTCAATTGTTATAAAAATAGATAATATAGATATCAAACATACTGATAGTTCTATATATAAATATGCTATAGGGTTTATTATTGATTATAACGAACCTGATTATATAGAAAAGTTATCTGGTATAATACATTTCAGTAATATAATAGAAAAAAGTAGTACATATATAACATTAGATAAGAATATCACGAATGTAAATTTTACATCTATTATTTATAGAAAAAAAAAATATATAGATGATATACCTTATTGTATAACAAATCGTATAATTAGACAAGGAATTATATGTTATGATTTAAAAAGATTAGATCCTTATAAAAAGGTAAAAAATATACAAAAATATATATTACATATTTCATTATTAATAAACTAAAATATTTAAACCTATTCATGATAACTAATCGTTAATCAAAGCTTCAATATATACAACATTTTTTTTAGGTACTATGTTATAGATAATATAGCTCATAGGGTGCAATATATTCGCACCTTCAAAATATATTTGTCCTTCTTCTAAATCTTTAAAATATTTATCAGTAAATCTTAACAAATCCAGCATTATTGGATTATTTATAATATTAGATCCGCGACAAGTTATAATACCATCATCATTTTCAACTGGTGAAACGAAAATAGCATCTCCAACATATATAGTTTTATATAAAAACTCACAGCAATTATAATGTAATCTTCCGTATCTTATATCATGTAAAATATTCATATTATATAAGTCACAATATCCATAAATATAATTATTAGGCGTATATTTAATAGATAAATATTTTGTATTATCTTCAACTCGTTTTAATATTTGTTCTGTTATTTTAATTTTATTCTCGATATATGATATTTTATCATCAATGTCTTGAAGTACTTCACCCAACATCCTGTGTTAGATTTATTGTAATAGCGTTTATTTATATTTAGATGTATCAATTTTTATAAAAAATAGATAATATATATTCCCTTGTAAAATTGTAAAATATGTTATTGTAAAAGTGCAAGTCTTAGTATATGTCTCCTTGTTGCATATGTATGTGAATTAATTGGTGCGGATGCTATTTGAACAAATCTTATATTATTGTTTATAGACCTACATAAACTTGCAAAACTAGATACCCTAATTTTTTTATGATAACCTCTAATATCTTCTAATAAATCACAGGGTTGGTTATATATTATTTTACTATATATATAGTCTTGAATATCTTCTGGTAAAAGTAATTCAAACTTTGCAAAATCAAATGGGTTGTTAAAGGTTATAGCCATATTATTTATGCTTTGATTTATAATATAAATAATTAGATAGTCATTTTTTTATACAATTTAAATGATATTAATTAACTTTTCAATAATTAAATCTACAACAGGTACTGAAACAGCATTTCCAGCCAATTTATATAAAGAACTATCACATATATTTGGAAGGTTATAATCTTGAGGAAAGCCTTGAAGATTAAAACATTCTCTTGGTGTTAATTTTCGTATTCCTTTATCGTCTAATAATAATGGGACATTGTGACCTCCACATCCCATATTTGCGGTTAATGTAGGACAACAATTGTTTTTATTTTCTCTCACATAAAACCTTCTATATTGATAAAGAATATTTTCCGAAATTTTTTTATTAACATCTTTTTTTATTTGTTCAAAAACTTTAAATCTCTCGTCGTAATAATATTTATCATCTACATTATCTTCTAAAAAATTACAAATTTGTTTTTTTTCTTTTTCAATTAGATCAAAATTGAACATATCATATTTTTGTTTATCTCTAAATCCAACAATATATATTCGCTCGCGATGTTGAGGGATCGTTGTTATTTTACACGTATCCAATATAGATGTTTTAATATAATAACCAGTATCTTGTAATTTTTTTTCTATAATATTGTAAGTATTGCCGTTATCATGTGTCTTTAGATTTTTAACATTTTCTAAAATAATAACTTCTGGTTTATGTTTTTCCAATATTTCTATAATTTTCCAAAAAACATTTGATCTATTATCATTAAACCCTTTTTTATCACCAGCTATACTAAATGGTTGACAAGGAAATCCACCACATAAAAGATTGTGATGAGGTATGTCTTCAACTTTTATATCATTTAAATCTTGGAGTGTAAATTTATGTTCTGGATGATTAAGTTCATAAATTTGTTTAGAACATTTCATCATATCATTGCTAAAAACACATTTAAACTTATTATTTTTTTCTAAAACTAAAGAAAATGCACCTGTTCCAGCAAATAAATCAATAAACTTTATTTCTGTAGTTTGCATAGTATATATTAAATATATGTATCTATTTTATATATTAAAATGTTATATTATACTTCTATTTTTCGTCAATCTTTAAGAATATATTTTGAGTACATAATTATTTATTTTTATAACTTTTAGCATTTTCTATAATTTCTTGAAATAAAAAGATTATGTACTCATTTTATTTATTACCATTATTATGAATATTTTGCAAAACTTTAAGAATATATTTTGAGTACATAATTATATATTTCTATAACTTTAAACATTTTATAAATATTCTTAAAATTAAAAGATTATGTACTCATTTTATTTATTACCATTATTATGAATATTTTGCAAAACCTTAAGAATATATTTTGAGTACATAATTATTTATTTTTATAACTTTTAGCATTTTCTATAATTTCTTGAAATAAAAAGATTATGTACTCATTTTATTTATTACCATTATTATGAATATTTTGCAAAACTTTAAGAATATATTTTGAGTACATAATTATTTATTTTTATAACTTTTAGCATTTTCTATAATTTCTTGAAATAAAAAGATTATGTACTCATTTTATTTATTACCATTATTATGAATATTTTGCAAAACTTTAAGAATATATTTTGAGTACATAATTATATATTTCTATAACTTTAAACATTTTATAAATATTCTTAAAATTAAAAGATTATGTACTCATTTTATTTATTACCATTATTATGAATATTTTGCAAAACCTTAAGAATATATTTTGAGTACATAATTATATATTTCTATAACTTTAAACATTTTATAAATATTCTTAAAATTAAAAGATTATGTACTCATTTTATTTATTACCATTATTATGAATATTTTGCAAAACTTTAAGAATATATTTTGAGTACATAATTATTTATTTTTATAACTTTTAGCATTTTCTATAATTTCTTGAAATAAAAAGATTATGTACTCATTTTATTTATTACCATTATTATGAATATTTTGCAAAAC
>Ga0209491_10002101_pt1 | contig 36505 bp, 32 predicted proteins | sample BON02_FD_187213 | JGI IMG/M metagenome (GOLD analysis project Ga0209491, IMG submission 187213) | Freshwater microbial communities from Lake Bonney liftoff mats and glacier meltwater in Antarctica - BON-02 (SPAdes) (version 2) | ecosystem: Environmental > Aquatic > Freshwater > Ice > Glacier... | reverse complement strand
GCTCTTGAGTAGCCCACTTGGCGTCTTTGGAGCGACAGACTTGGCAGCGCTGTGTCCTGCCACGTCGTTATAGGGTTAGGTTATGCCATAACTTCATTTGTTCCCCTTTGATCTCCGGAGACTGACTATCCTCTAACCGCCACTATCGAAACGTTAATCCCAATAACTTCAATTTGAAACTCCCGACAGGTAAACATCCGCACCAACACGAGTGGGGTGCGCAAGGGCGAGCCGGTTCCGGTGGCGTGCCACTTTGAGGACAAGCACCAGCTCCCGACCAAGCCGCGCCGTGGGAAAGCTGGTAACGCACGCTTCGACAGCACTTGGCTCCCTCCACTAGGCCACGCCAAGACATCGCATGCAGTGGCCTGTGTGGTCCTGCTGAAAGACGGCACTTGGTTCATCGCTGTCCAGGGCGCAAGACTGCCCACTGCCACACGCGACGCGTTCCCCCTCGGTGGCGGCTTCTACCCAACTGATCTCAGCGCCGACTACCACCAGCATCGCGAGCGATGGACGTTTCTCCATTCACAGCTCGCGCCAGCTATGCCAGCGAAACGGCCTGGGTTGAAGCAGGCAGTGGCGACACCGCTCATCGGGGCGTTTATCACAACGGACAAGGCCACGTTCAAACTCAACGGGACCAAGATCACGGTCACTTTTGCGTAGTTGGTCGATCGTTGAGATTCGGCGCGTGCTAAAAAATAAATGTCGGTTAAATCTCCAGCTTTCTCAGAATTTGCTATGGTTAATTTGAACCATAGACTATTTTTTTGAAAATGCTCGTGCGGATCCGCGTTTTTGGAGCGGTTTTCCTTCTTTCCCTCTTTCCACCCTTACGTTCTTTCCGAGCGTATGTTCTCCGCGTAGTTGGTCGATCGTTGAGATTCGGCGCGTGCTAAAAAATAAATGTCGGTTAAATCTCCAGCTTTCTCAGAATTTGCTATGGTTAATTTGAACCATAGACTATTTTTTTGAAAATGCTCGTGCGGATCCGCGTTTTTGGAGCGGTTTTCCTTCTTTCCCTCTTTCCACCCTTACGTTCTTTCCGAGCGTATGTTCTCCGCGTAGTTGGTCGATCGTTGAGATTCGGCGCGTGCTAAAAAATAAATGTCGGTTAAATCTCCAGCTTTCTCAGAATTTGCTATGGTTAATTTGAACCATAGACTATTTTTTTGAAAATGCTCGTGCGGATCCGCGTTTTTGGAGCGTTTTTCCTTCTTTCCCTCTTTCCGATATTTCCGTTCTTACCGAGCGTATGTTCTCCGCGTCGTTTGTCGATCGTTGAGATTCGGCGCGTGCTAAAAAATAAATGTCGGTTAAATCTCCAGCTTTCTCAGAATTTGCTATAAGTGGAAACTAACCAGACCCCCTTCTCGCTTCTCGTTTTTCCTGACAATGCCCAAGCGCGCTGTGCCCGGTATTTTGTTGGGTTATCTCGCGGAGAAATCATGCAGTGTGCTGCAACTGGATCACCTCGCATGCGTCTGCTCTGATTTGGTCGAGAGTGTCGAGCAGGGTGATACATCTGATATGTTTGATGATTGTGAGAGTGTGACCGATGCTACGAAGGTGTACAAGCGGCGCCTCTTTACGCTGGTTGATGACGTAAAGGCTGCGGTGGACCAGTGGCTTGGGGTGAAAAAGGCACCGCCTGGCATGGCACCTTTACTCCTTGATGCCCTTTTGACGTACATGAAGGATGCTGGGTTCAAAAAGAAGCTGTTCGTTGATTTGTCGCCAAGTACCCTGTCGACGATAATCCAGGATGCAACGCTCGACTTGGTCACGGCGTGTCTTCGCAAAAACTACCGCTCCTGCTTCGACGACATTGTTGCTCAGCTGCAATCTGCGGAAAACTGGGAGGACTTTGATAGCGAAGACGAAGACGAAGACGAAGACGAAGACGAAGACGAAGACGAGGACGATAGCGAAGACGAAGACGAATACGTGGAGGTAGTTGCTGACGGAGACGTGGAGGTAGTTGCTGACGGAGACGTGGAGGTAGTTGCTGACGGAGACGTGGAGGTAGTTGCTGACGGAGACGGAGGCGAAGACGATGGTGTGGAGGTGATTGAAGGGTTAGGCACTTCCCCTGATGCTTGTGTCTGATTGGAGTATATATTAAAGAAACTATCCATAGCTTAACTTTATGGCACGCATTTTAAATATTTTCGTTTAGTATGCATAAGTTGTTCATTTTAATATGTTATGTGTTGTTTTTGAGTAACTCTATTAATGGGCGTGATCTATCTGAAGCTACTGATAACACTGCTATGGATGAGATGGCCACGGCACTCACCTCGGCCTTGACTGCCATGAGGGCCGCGGAGAGTGGTGCTACGCTGGCTATAACGACACCTTTGAACGCGGCGCTCGCAGCGATGAGTACCACGAAAGCCGCTAATTTGGCTGCGATCGAGACAAAATTGTCTGCGTCGGAGGCAATAATCTCCGTTACCGCGGCTACAGAACGTACGGAGGTGGCTGCTGCAGAAGCGGCGTTCGCGACGCTGCAGGACAGCTCGCCTACTAATGATGAGTTGAACGCAGGTCTGTCTGCTAGGGCGACTTCTATTCAAGCTTCCCGCACTGCTGCCTCGACTACTATCAGCAACACCATCATAGCTGCCTCTGCTGTAATCGCCGCATTTGTCGCTGCGGGTGCTGCTCAAGTTTTGGCTGTGATCCCGGCCGCGCAAGCGGTTATGGAAGCCTCCAGGCTCGCTGGTACGAATGCGCTCACGGCCTCATTAACTGCAGCGACGAACAGCTTTACTGCTTCGTATGACGCCTCTCCGTCTGAGGTGACGCTGGCGGCGCGAGATGCGTCTGTATCTGCTGCGACGTTGGAGAAGAACACCATCACGAGTGCGCTTTTCTTGGCCGCCGGTGACGTGGCCCTGGGCGCCGCCGGTGCAGATTTGAATTCATCGCTCGAGGCGGCCTCAGAAGCGGCCACTCTGGCGCTCTTCCAAGCGGAAGTAGATGGCACGCCTACGTCTAGGCCTACGGGGTCGCCTACGAGAACCCCTACAGCCTCGCCGTCGGAAATGCCCTCGCATGCGCCCTCGGTAACCCCCACGGCCTCGCCGACTTTGAAACCCACGTTTCGTTATTTCGATCAGTGTATCTGCTAGTGGTTGAAAATCTAGATTTGATGAAATCTGATGAAATCTGATGACACTTTTGAAAAGGTTAGTATAGAGCAGACTCTAAACGAAATATTGTTTAAAATGGAAGTTATTGTCGTGCTCAACGAGGACCAGCGTTACGCGGTCGATCTTGTCTCGGAGGGGCACAACATTTTCCTGACGGGTGCGGCTGGTACAGGCAAGTCTCTCACCATTGGTACAATCGTTTCCGACGCGCAGGCGGCGGGTAGGACGGTGTACGTGACTGCCTCTACTGGGGTGGCTGCCTCGTTGCTGTCCTCTAGCGTGGACACTGGTGTGCGTACGCTGCACTCTTGGGGTGGCATTGGCTTGGGTGCGTACACGCCTCACGCGCACGCCTCGTTTATCTCGAAGAACGCGGGTATTTCGAAGCGTATCAAGGAAACGGATCTGCTGATCATTGATGAGGTGTCTATGTGCGACCCGAAGTACATCGCCAAGCTTGACAGCGTGGTTCGGCTTGTGCGTGGTTCTACGATGCCGTTCGGGGGCATCCAGGTGGTCATGTCGGGAGACTTTAGCCAGCTGCCGCCTGTTTCCAAGGGCACGCCGTACTACCTCTTCGAGGACGATGTGTGGGGCGCGCTCATCTCTGAGACGGTGATCCTGTCCAAGGTCTACCGTCAGACCAAGCAGGTGTTCGTGGACGTGCTAACGAAGATCCGGTCGAACGATGTGGACGACGAGGTTGTGCGGGTGATACAGGCGACGGCGAAGAACAAGCTTGCGAACGTGCAGGGCATCAAGCCGACTGTGCTGTTCTGCTGCAACAAGGATGTGGACAAGATAAACTCTGCAGAGCTGGACAAGCTGGCAGGTGATCCGTACGTGCACGCTGCAGTAGACTCGTATTCGTGCCCGGGCGCCGCAAAGGAGCACTCGAGTAACTTTAACCTCGCGCAGACGCTCTCGCTCAAGGTGGGTGCGCAGGTGATGCTGCTCGTCAACATCGATCCGGATGCGGGTCTTGTGAATGGCGCGCGTGGTGTGGTGGTAGGAGTTAGTCCCACTGAAACACCTCCCACGGTGAGCGTCGTTTTCGCCAGCGGACTTGTACGGGTTTTCGGTGTGAGCGCGCAGGAGATCAAGGACGAGCGTGGCAATGTGGTGGCCTCGCGGCGGCAGTTCCCGCTGCGCCTCGCGTGGTCGACCACCATACACAAGTCGCAAGGGACTACGATCGACCTCCTGGTCGTGGACCTGAACGGCTGCTTTGCGCCAGGGCAAGCTTACGTTGCCATTTCTAGGGGCACCTCCCTGGAGACCATGCGCGTGCTGAACTTTTCCCGTAGGGCGGTCATTTCGTCTAAAAAGGTGGACAAGTTCAACCGTATTGCGGCGCGCAAGTACAAGGTGCGTGTAGAAGAAGAGGTTGTAGAGCCCACTCTAAAGAAGCTGAAATCGTGTTAATACACATATAATAGACATATTCTTTCTTTCTTTCATTCTTCTTTTGTTTTTGAATATGTCGTGTCCAACTAGGCAATTTATTCTTGGTGACATGATCAAGACGTTCCCTGGGCGCGATCGGGCGGCGATCCGAACTTTGGTATGGAAGCACTATCGATTTATCACAGTGAACTGCATCGAACTGGGCTGGGAAACATATCATATGTCGACGCGCATGGCCATCATGTACGACATCATGCAATACGTGGCATATACAAAGCCGCGTGTGGGCGAATTCGTTGAGAGAAATGGACGACACTGTGGTGCTTGACGCACAGCAGCGGCTGGATGACTTAGAGAACGAGATACTTTTTATTATAGAACTAATAACCGACAGAAGGAATTTGAAAAAAACTATATAAAAACCTTCGCGTTAGGTGATTCGTTCGATAACCATGGACCTTTCCCTGGGTAGTCTGGCTGACGGTCCGTACAGGACACGCGTCTTGTATGCGTTCCGTACGAGCGCACGCCAGGAGCCAGTTGTGTACATGGACGACATCCGCAAGATGTACGGTAAGGTTACGAAGCGTGCGAAGCGTGCGAAGCGTGCGCGTGGTGAAAACGTGACTTCGCCTAAGGAGTACCTTGAGGTGCTAACCGCGCGGTGGGGCGGCTTGCCGGAGCGTGTCAAGCTGACGGTGTTGCACTATTGCTCCGTGGACACATGCGAGCTGCCCCTGAGCGCGTTCAGTCGTATGGTGGGTGATATGCTGGGGCGTTTGGAGAAGGTCAAGGTGGAGCATGGTACCATGGTAGGTTTACAGGCGGCGCAATCTATCTCGGAGCGGTTCATGCAGATGACCTTGAACAGCTTCCACTCGACTGGGTGCGTTAAGGCGGGGCTTTCGGGTGTGTCCCGTATCAAGGAGCTGCTCTCCGCCACCAAGGCGCCAAAGATCCCTATCCTCGGCCCGCTGCTCGGGCTCGGTGACTGTGCGCCAGAAGCGTTCTTCCACCGCACGCTCAAGGAACTGTGTGTTAAGTCCGGGTTAGAGTACAAGGAATCTATACGTGACAAGCGTGGCAAGGCGCTCGGCGCGCACACGTGCTTCTTCACCCTGCGTGACGCGCGAGACTGGGCGATGGTGAAAAATTGCAGGCGGTTGTCACAGATAGATAAGAACGCCTTTCGGTGGGACAGTCAAACTTCGACCATCACATGCGCTTACGCGGCGGGTACGAAGGATGACTTGTTTTTTGTAAAGAGTCGGTACGCAAAGCTATGCTGTATGCACGTGGCGGGTCTGCACGGCGCCGAGGACTATGTCCCGGAGACCGGTATGCTCTTCTTCGCGCCCAAGGTCTCCATGGCCGACACGGTGACCTGGGGTGACCTGTTTGACATCTGCCCCACGGTAGACCTCACGCGATTGCGCGTGAACGACTTGTACTTTATCGAACAAAACCTAGGCATTGAGGCGGCGCGTTCCTACCTGGTGCGCGAGATTATATCGGTGCTGGCGTTGGAAGGAATTTCTGTGGCGACGCGCCACATCACGCTCTTGGTGGACAACATGACAAACCTGGGCGCGATCAACCCGAATACATTCCGGTCTATCGATATGGACGAGTCTATCATCCTCAAGAGTACCTTTGAGCGCGCCACAGAGGTGTTCTGCAACGCCGCCGCGGAGGGCGTCGTGGACAAGCTCAAGGACGTGAGCTCTCAAATACTCCTGGGTCAGCTGCCCAAGGCTGGTGTCAGTTATGCGCACCTTGTCTCCCCTCCGGTGGAACGCGAAATACCGATCCACATCCCGCTACCGCTACCACCACCGCCGCCGGTTTCGCATTCGCATTCGCCTTCGCATTCGCATTCGCATTCGCATTCGCCTTCGCATTCGCATTCGCATTCGCATTCGCATTCGCATTCGCATTCGCATTCGCCTTCGCATTCGCCTTCGCCTTCGCATTCGCATTCGCATTCGCTGCCGGTTTTGCATTCGCATTCGCATTCGCATTCGCATTCGCATTCGCATTCGCATTCGCATTCGCATTCGCATTCGCTGCCGTTTAAATATCCCGATTTATTCGGCGATAGCTCGGATGTTCTTTACTCACCTGGATATGCGAACGATGACGATAACGATAACGATAACGATAACGAGAAGGAGAACGGGGAAATGTACATCCCGTCCTCGCCGTGTGGTGGTGGTGGGCGTGGTGTTAACGCGCCTGAATCGCCTCGGTATATACCGCTGCTGGAAATGGACTTTGTTATTTAGTATCATATATATAGAGATCCGTGTATTGGTGTTGGAATACGTTAAAACGCGATGGTGCACGCTCTTACTTCTGCTAAGGCGATGTACCTTGAAAAGATGAAGTTGGGTGAAACGGTAATCGAGGTGGAGACCACTTGCACGTTATCCAAGTCGCAGCTTGCTGCTATCTGTACGAGCCCTGAGGGGGTGGTGTTTCGGTTTTCGGATATGATCGACCAGTATGACAAGTTCATGGCGAACGTGAAGAAGCATGTGACGAATGCGTACTCAACGCGCGGTGCAGAGCAGTACAATTTGAGCTTCATGTTGTTGGACGTGGCCGTCACCGGTCTGCAGAGTCCGGACAACAGCGGTGGGCTGATTTTGGCTGGCTCGCTGGTCTTGCCCTCTGTGGAGGGTATTTCGCACCCCGGTTCGCATGAGATTGGTGACTTCCGCAAGGTGCTTGACCAGGACAAGCCGCGTGTGTACGCGCTTGGGGAGGAGCACTCGTTCGTGCACACGCTCAAGCACTGCAATGTGCACGAGGTGTACGAGGTGATTGGACTTAACTCCAAGACACTTCCGCAGGTCCGTCTCCCGAACGGGGAAATCGCGGGACAGATGACTAGCCCGCTTGTGCTCAAGGCGCGGGCGGATTCATCCGTGTCGGTCAAGATTCGGGATAACGTCCCGATCCCTTTGCTGCACGGGCACCTCATCGACAACAAGAGCGCGTACGAGAGCGCTTTGCGAATGTCTATGTCAAAATATCTGCGCCCCATGCCTGGGTCTGCTGTTGGGACTGAGTACCACGTGTTTCTTCCGGACGCGTGCTGGGGGCGTCAGTGGTACCTGAACCACCCTGAGTACGAAGCGGAGGGCGGCGTAGTGGTCCCGCTGGACGTGTTTGTGGCAGACAGTTACAACTACATGGAGCAGGCCAATACGACGCGCATCACGACGTTTGAGCGCTCCGGTATCTGCTGGAACGCGCAGATGCTTGAGTACCCGCCGTGCGTAAAATTTATCCTCAAGGCGCGGTTTGTGCCCATCGTGGAAAAGCATATGGATGGCGCAGTTGAGTCTATCCCGTGGAACAGCCTAAAGGTGGACGCTAGAAAAAAGATCCCTTTGGTCGACCAGATGGATATCACAAAAAACGAAGTGTTACCTTAACGCAGCATATATATATAAACGCGGGGATTGGGGGTAACGTGTTGGACGATGGAGAAGAATCAGGACTTGCGTGGGCAATTCGGGCAGGTTACGCAGCAGGGCGGCGTGGTCATTCAGTGTCAGCATGATGTGCGTGACCTTAGCGCACGTATGTACGTCAAGTCTGGGGACCCGAACTATTACATTCACAACTCTCCCGCGACTCTTGACCCGGGGACCTCGCGTATCGACCGCGGGGACATTCTCGTATCGCAGAGCAGGAGCTCCACTAGCGGCGGTGGTGCCCCTATGGTCATGTCGAACGTAAACGGCATGAACCGCATGATCCGCGCTGGGGAAATCGCACAGGCAGGCCTGAGCGAGCGCCAGGTGAATATGCGCCTCTCCGAGAGCTTCCGCTTCATGGGGATCGCGCAGGGCGGCACCGTGCCCAACCCGGACTCGGAGAGCGAGGGCAAGCTGCAGCTCACCGTGCTGGCGCAAGGCACCTGCAACGTGATGAACAACGGCAACGCCAATTTTAGCCCTGGTGACACGATGCTGTGGGAGATCCCGACCGCGGAAGAGCAAAAGCATGCCACCAAGCGCTACGGGCGCGCCCTGGAGAAAATCACGCTACGCACCGTACCGCTCAAGGCCAAACATCTCGACTACGACATGGCGCTCAAGGACGTATTCGAGGCCACGGACAAAAAATCGTACGACAAGGTCACCGGGACCGTGGTGGGGGAGTTTGCGTACGATATGAAAAGGACGGCCGCCTTTTTCATGTGGATGGGGCACTACGATGAAGCCCAACGAGCTGATCCCGCTAACGCATTCGATACGATCTGGGATACTTTTCTCAGTCAAAGCTGCACTCATCCTCCTCCTCCTCCTGCCCCTCAAAACGCAGGAGGATACGTCGCGCATGGGCATTTCGGCGGCGTCGGTCCGCACGCGCTGCAGGCAAAGTTCCAGCAACTCGTTAGTAACCCGCACTTTCTGCCTATTATGGGCAACACGATGACTGGGTTCCTGCGCGTGCAGGCGGACATCGATCGGCGCAAAATTGGCAAGGTGCTCTCATACGGTAAACAAGGTCAGGTCGTTGACGTGCTCGTGGGGGCCGGCTAAAATTCAATTTAATTTAATTTCGTCAACTATATAAAACCAACGAGCCGACAACATCGTGCCGGACAATGATTCTTTTGACTATTTACGATGCATCCTGGCTTTGTTCCGTGTACGCATTTTTTTACTGGTGCTGGAAAAAGCTTCTTGGGGAGCACGCCGGTGTTTTCAAGGTGCTGTTCGACGTGCAGGTGCGCGTCAACAACCTTTCGCGCGAGGTGGATGTGCTCGAACACCACCTACTTCTGCACACACTCTCCGCCAGTTGCACGTACATCTTGCTTGGCATCAACCCGCTCCTCCACACCCTGGTTTTCCTATGCTATCGCTTTGTGGACATAATCCTTCTTAATCGGCTTGTGCTCAACCTGACCTTGTTGAAGCTGTTTCGATTTTATAACCCGTCACGTATCTGGGCGCCTAGCGAGATATTGACGCGCGCGGACGTGTTAGCGAATGCGGGACACCTCTTGTTGACCTCCATGAACTACACTAACCGCGCCATGCTCTTCCCCGTGCTGTTCCAGTTGGCGGATGAGCTCTTCGGTCTCGACGTTCTGGGCGTCGAGCTGGAGAGGGTGCACCGCTCCGTATTCCACAACGACACCGTCTTGAGTGGGTACTTGCTCAACGCGCTCGCACTCTTCAAAACACGCGCTCACCTGCTGAGCCTAGCACGCATATCCGTGTTGGTAACACTGTTCCTCATATCGCTCGCCTATTCTAACCTGCACGGCTGGCAGGAGATACTGTTTTACTACTTTGCCGGGTTTAGGCTAGCGCGTCTAATATCTCGCGAATGAATTTGCAAGTCATCACCAGGTTTCGAAAAACGACTTTGTTTGGTAATCGATCAGATCCTCAATACGATACATTCCGTTTCCGTTTTCGTTTTCGTTTCCGTTATCGTTATCGTTTCCGTTTCCGTTTTCGTTTTCGTTTTCGTTTCCGTTATCGTTTCCGTTTCGGTTTCCGTTTTCCGCAATGTACAAGAAACGCTCCGCCGAGTACACGGCGTTCGCCAAGAACAATCGCAAGTCGATTGGGCAAGGGCACACTGTGGTCCCGGTCATGGTCCTCTCCAAGTTCGAGAAGAAGACCGAAAAGATGCAGACGTATTACAGCTTGATGGTGCAGACGCTGAACAAGGAGCCCGTCTTTATCCAGATGGCGTCTATCAAGGATCCGGTGACGAAGGGCAACGTGCCCTTTGAGCCGTCGTCTGCGAAGCGTGTCAAGGTCGGTGATAGCGAAGAGGATGATGAGGATGTTGATGGAGATGAGGAGGAGGTAACGTCTGAGTTTGTGAAGGAGGACGGGCGCTGGGGGGTCACTGTAAACCCTGGCACTGTGATGTGGGTGACGACCTTTGACCGCGCAGGGGGTAAGGTCGTGGATCGTTCGAGTGTAGCAAAGCTGTCTCTCATCGCGGACAGCTACAAGGGTCGCGTTGGGTTCAAGGCGGGGGAGGTGATCTTTGAGGCGCCGCCTGGTGTCACGCTGGCGCTGTTCACCAAATACTTTGTGGACTCGTCGATGGTGGTCGTCCCTACTAAGGACAACATCGACGTGGCGGACTTCCCTGAAGGGACGAAGAGCGAGCATATCTCGCGCGCGTTTGTGCTGCCGCTGTCCTCTGACACGGACCTCTTCACTGATGTGGAGGTGATCGTGGACCCTGAGGACCCGAAGCGGTTCGTGGGCAAGAAGAAAGACGTTCAGAAGGAGTTCCCCTCTGTCAACACGGACACTGGTGGGGACAGTCCGCAGAACGCGTTCTCCGTGGTGTACAAGGAAAAGAATGGTACCAAGTACTTTTTCAAGTACGCGTACTTTCCTGAGGTCTGGTCGTGCTTTGGTATTGCTGAGGTGGACAAGTGGGCACTGTGTGCGGGGCGTCTCATGTTCTCCGCTGTGAGCTGGTTCGCGCAGGGCTCGTCCAAGTTGGACAACATCCTGTCTATGCGTGCGAACGCGGACGCGGACGACGGTATGGACTTTGGGGGCGATGATGCGGACCCATACATGGCTACTTATGGGGAGGACCCGGAGGGACCTTGTGCTGCGGACAGCTCTATGACGGAGGCCGCTGCGGGCGGTATGGTGGCTACGACTGGTTTCATCGCAAGCATGTCGGTGGACCTTGCCGCCACGGTCAAGAAGGCAGGCATCGCTTTGCCTTTGAAGTGGGTGGGCGAATACTCGTCCGGTATGTACAAGTACCAGATCAAGAAGACTGATAGCCCTGACGACGCGGTCAAGAATACGCTAAACGATGACTGGCGCATCTCCCTGGAGCGTCGCGCCAAGGTTGTGTACAACTTTACTGAGATGGTGGACGTTGATCGCGCCAATTTCCTGCGCGAGCTGGAGGGGCGTACGGATGTGTGTTTTTACGGCATCTTTGCTGTTGGAGACGACCGCCCGTACGAGTACGTTGGGGACGACCTTGGTGGTTACTTGTCCATGAACCGTCTGTTTCCGGTGACCATCTTTGCTCTGTAATAAAGAAAACATATTTAAATCAATTTGCTGCCGTCGTCAAACCATATGTAAAACTGCATTGGCTGTACGGTGCCTGCCTGGTGCAGATGTGCCATGTCCCTTGCCACGGATGTCTCTGCGCGCATGTCGAAGCATGCTAGGGGACTGATGGTGGCGTACTCGTGCGTGAAGCCGATGCGCCAGTAGGTCCCCACGACGTTGACGTTGTAATTGTCCGGTGTGTTGTCTTTCGCGGGTACTGGAGTGCCGTTGGGCGCAAAGCGCGTGAGGCTTGAGTATGCCTCTGGTTTGATAGTGCGGTCCCTTGTATGGTATGGCAGTACTTGCCATACGTACTTTCCGATGGCGTTTGGATGAGGAGGCACTCCCACGTCGCTCCTGCGTGCGGTGAGGTACGTCTGGAAAGTGTAATCTTCTGTGATGAATACCTTCTTGAGTACAAAGTAGCATAGGTCGTAGCGGCGGAGCCTGTGTGCCTTTCGCGACCAGTAGTCCATGACGTGTGCGTCGCCCTTGACGGTAAGCGTTGTGCTCCGCGCCAGGCGCGTGATCGGCATGCTGTCGTTGGTGTCCCCGTCGCGGTTGACGACGGCCCCGAAGAGCTTGAATCTGTCCTTGACGTCCGCCTTGGTGTAATTGAGGCACTTTAGGAACTTTGCCTCCGACTGCTTGCTCCCCGCGAGGCCCCCGCAAAGTGCCTGGTTGATCTGCACGATGCTCATCATGACTGGCTTGTCGAATTCTTCCGTGTCGATGAATACAATCTGGTGCTGGTTGACCTGTGTCTGATCGCGTGTGCGTGTGTTCATGGTGACTCTGATGGGCGCGTTGGTCGTGTGCTGCATCTGTGTATTGATGCGCGGGTCATTGCGGACGCTGTCCGTGAGGGCTTCGGAACCGCCCCCGTAAGGCCCGATGTTGGGGCGCGGCTTGCTCCACGAGTTACCGCGCGGGTCGAGCGTGGTCGACATGCGGTCCCGATAATTGTAGAGGTTTGCACCCGCGCCGCGTTCGCTCATGGTGTTTGTTTGTTTGTTTGTTTCTGGTAATAGGATGTATTGTATATATATACCCCTTATGTGTTTTCTGGGCGATCCCTAATGCCCCTTCAAACGCGTCTCGTTTACAGGGCGGTGGAGAACCGCAACCAGGTGAAGGCATCTATGATCGACCAGATGGTGCACCTCGTGGCAGGTTACTTGTCTTTCAATGAAATGATCGTCATTGAAAAGAAAGTTCCGCGCGTGGAACCGTTTGAGTGCTGTTGTATGAACCCCGACTGCGAGTGGATCGAGTACCTCGCTGCGTTCCACCCTTCCGTGGAGTTCTGGTCGCTTCCCGCCCAGGGTGTGCATTGCGCTGTGTGCAACATAATCGCGGCGGGTCTCGCTCAGCGCACGGACATCCGTATCACGCTGGACCGGCGAGCCGTGCTGGTGCGCGGGGAGGAATTACCAACAAAATATATATATACAGATGCCTGCGGTGGGGATAATGCGGTAGAGTAGTAAAAATGGTGAGCGGCGGTTTCGTAACGGTGGTCCCTCCGGAGACAATGTTTCAGAGTCAGAATGGTGGCGCCGGGTATGCGTTCACGCAGATGGAAAAGGTGGTGGGGAAGGTGCCTGACCACATGAAGAACGACTTTTTGGGTGAGCAGTCACGCACGCACCAGGACTTTACGGAACTGATGCTCTCGCGTGCCGCGCCCCTGGTCCCGCAGATGGTCACGGGGCTGCTGTTGAAAACGTACGTGTCCCCCTTCACGTCGTTCCTGCTGCCCATCCGCGAGCTCGGCCCCGGTGAGGGCAACAGCTCGCAATGGATGGAGATCAACTTTGACCAGGGCCTCGCGCCGCAGATCGAGGTGGAGGGCGTGGCGCGGCTGTACACGCACAACAAGACGCAGCGTGGCGCGGTGGCCGTGCGCCGCGGTGTGGCCGTCGAGGTGGAAACCTCTTTCTGGATGACTGACGAGGGGCGCGCTCTGTGGAAGATGCAGATCCAGCAACTCGCCACCATCATCCAGCGTACCAACGAGTACGATGTCATGATGACGCTGCTGCAGACGCCCCTGAGCGAGAGCCGCCACGCGCACCAGCTAGGCGGGAGCGGTAACCAGATGTACGGCGTGCGGCCCAACATGGGGTTCGAGGACCGTATCAAGCTCGAGGTGGACTGGTTCGCCATCGTGAACAAGTCCGAGGACTCGCGTGGGTTTTCCAACCTATGCACGGCGCTGCGCGTCACCATGAAGAAGGCTGGTGTGGAGCCTGACGCAATGGTGGTGCCCCCCAACCTGCTCGGGTACTATCTGTACACGAGCCCGGACCTCTGGGAACACTCCTCGGCGGGCCCTGACGCGGCCAAGAACCGCAAGATGGCCGAGGATGTGGGCCCCGACAACGGTATCCGCGCGCAGGAGTTCCAGGGCATGCGCCTCGTCGACACGCATGTGGCACGCATGACCGCGGGCGCCAACGGGGAGGCCGGGGACCTGCTCACGGTGCCCAAGCAGATCGGGGAGTTCTACCCCATGCTGACCTCCAACGCATTCGAGGACCTCGGTGAGTTCGCCAAGTGCCAGAGCAAGCGCCGCAACATCCGCATCTTCAACGAAGACCACAGCCGCATGGTGCCCGTGAAATTCTCCGAGGCGATCGCCGAGTCCCTGCGCTGGGACGAGAACGGCGCGCTACACCCCGAACGGCACCAAGCAGTCATCCGGGACGGCAAGGATGACATGTTTGTGACCAAATCCGCCGCCGGACCTGCTAGGCTATGCGGCATGTGGGCCGATATGGAAGACAAGTGGCTCTCCACGGACTCGGTTGACAACGTCGTGGCGAGTATCAAGTCCAAGATCGATCCCATCATCTACAAAGAACTCAACTTTGATATCACAAAGTACCAGCAGATGTCATCGTTCAAGACTATCGCCAGGACCCTCAAGGACGAGACCGGGGTCCGCGTCGCACTCGATACAACCAAGAGCATCGACGAAAACGGCGAGTTCAACCGTCTGAAATCGCTCTACAGCGAGACGTATCGCCTTAAGATCGAGAATATCCTCTTGCGCCTGGTAATGGCCGCGCTGCCCGACGACGCAATGACGGTGATGTCTGAAGTGCTCGCGTACATCGTCAGCGTCCCAGTCATTGATGATATTAAGGGCGAAGCCGATATGGAATGGGAGTCAGCCGTCCTGACCAATTCGCCACACGCTCCGACATGGCTAGCCTATCTTGCCTCGAAAAACAGCGTAGACCGCGTGATCGCGTTTATGTTTCTAACCTCCACCATCACGAAGAGGAACATGATCGGGTTTGACAAGAACGACTTCTACGTACCGGTGGACTTTGTGCTCTGCCGCCCTTACATGACTTACAACGTCTCTTCCGTGATCGTGATGAAAGCGGGGACGGAGACGGGAGAGACACTCATTGGTTCTCAGAAGTTTGAAATGACCACCAACATCGGCACGCGCATGATGTACGGGAATTACTTTTACTACGGCAAGGCGGTGGTCAAGCGCTTGCAAAACGTGATTGTGGCCCCATCAGTGTTCATCCAGCAGTACGTCAAGGGCAACAACACCACTTTCGTGGGGGAAGCGGAGCTGGGTGAGATCCATGAAGTAAGCGGGCTGTTGGACAGCGAAAAGTCGATCCTGGCCTTCATGACCAAGGTGGACGACCCGGTGACCGACTCCAACCTCCTCGATATCCGCGGTAACCACCCCTTGTTGGCGTGTCCCAAGCAAAAGCAGACATACTACGCCACGGCGCCCTACTACAGGCGCGTGCTGGACATCGACCCCCTGGGGCTCTGTGACCCGTCCACGGAATTCATGGACTTTGAGAACATGAACATCCGCGCAAACTCCATCTGTCACCTCGGGCACACAGAGGACTACGCTGGCAAGATCATCTACACTAACACGGGCCACCTAGGCTCCAACACGTACGACCAGGTCAACAAGAGCCGCACACCGGGGCACTACACGCAGATCAAGCACCAGACGTACAACATGAAGCTCATCTAAAGAAAAAGGAAAAGGAAATTGGTTTACTCTATATAATTCGCCAAATCAGAGAGTGTGTGTGGGGATCATTACAATGAAGGTCTTCGAAAGCGTGATGACATACCTCCCGCTCCTCTACCTCTACGTCACCTCGACGGTACTTGGCTCCGTGTACCACGCGCGGTCGTTGACCGCGCTGCGCCCCTACACCGTGCTGGTGTTTCTGCTAGCCAACTACTGCGTGCATCGGTTCCACCTGCGAAGGGCGATCATCAAGACCGCGCTGCACGCACGCATATGGGGTGCTTGTACTGCGGCCATGTTTGGCATTATCGCAAACTGCGCGCACGAGCTACTCTTCCACGAGCATCACTTTGCCAGCACGCACAACCTCGGCTGGTCTCTGGTATACATCTGCACAATATGGTACAGCGCTTACCGGAAACCGTCCGAGGTGCTGCTCGTGTACTGCAATACAGCGTTCCTGCTCGTGCCCATCAACCGCGTGTGGCAGATCAACCTGCACCTATACACCGTGTTCATCACAGTGTCCATTTTTCTCATGTATAGCAAGTGCGAGCGGGAGACGCAAGCGGACCGCTCCCTGGAGAAACTCCCGCTCCTCCGCTACTTTATGTACCTGCGCATACACGATGGGCTCATATGGGTCGGCGTCGCTCAACTATACTTAGAGTATTACAGGCGTTATCTACCGGAAATGCAGGCCGCGCATGAGATAGCGGTGTTACTAGAGGACGCCGAGTCGGGGGTTCGTAAACAACAGCAAGAACTAGAACTAGAAACTCAAGAGTAACTACAAACAATATATATATATACAGAGAGCTGTATGGTTTCTATTCGTTGGTTTAGTTCCATTCATTCATTAAGATGAGTCATGACGAAGAGATGACCAACGTGGGCGCGCAGAAAATGTCGTATGATCAACTGCATCTCATGGGTGAGAAGATGGCCGTACAGCTGCGCGCACTTAAGGCCGACCTAGAAAAGGCCAATGAGGACAAAGCCTCCGTGCAGAAATCGAGCGGGGAACGCGAAGAGTACCTCAAGGTGCTCGAAGAAAACGTCAATCGTGTCAAGGAGGAAAAGAAGGAGCAGTATGGACGCCTCTTGTCGGAGGACGTTATGCCGTACCTACAAGCGCTCCATAGTCGCGCGGGCGGCGACGACAAGAAGCTAGGGGACTCCATCAAGACGCTGGAGGGCACGCTGCAGAGCGGCCTGGAGAACGCTTTCATGGAGCCCAAGCAGGAGGCGGAGTTGCGCGTTCTACACGCCGTGGCGTCTTCGGACCGTGTGCGCTCCTCGGACCTCGAGCGCGCGCTGCGCACCGAGCAGGACTGGGGCGTTAAGTACGAGGCGCTGCTCGGGCTAAAGGGTGAGAGTGATAAAGCCGGGGCGGCTAGCAAAGAATCCGCCGAGATGCAGGAAAAAATCGTGGCGGCGCTGCGGGCGGAGCTCGATGAGCTCAAGGCCTCCGGTCGCCGCATCACGGAAAACATCAACAACGTGGAGGGACACTTTTACAAGGGGGAAAATGCCCCTGTAACCATCGCCGCAACCGCTTCCGGGAATGCGCACTCGGGCAGGGGCATCGACTCGCTTCTCAACTTCCAGCCCTCGTACAGCTGGCGCAACCAGTTTCCTGACCCGGGGCGCCACGAATAACTATAATATATAATATAATCTAATGCAAGTTCATTCGTTAGAGAACATGTCGAGTAACGAGGTGCTGTTTAGGCGTATCAACCAGTGCTTTGGGAGCTTGCACGCAACGCTCCTCGTACTAGCGCTCTATACACTCGCGGAAGAGCAGAAAAACCACTGGCATGCCTATTCGCGGATAACGGTCGACGGGGTTTCAGTAGAGATCTATCCCCTGTTTATCTCTATTGCCATACACTCATTCGGTTTTTTTATCCATCTATCGTTCGTTATCAACGCGCGGCGCATCATCGAAGATGAGTTCCTTGTCAACAACAGCAACCCGTACCGTTGGGTGGCGTCTTTAGCTGGAGACGGGGCCGCCCTCGTCGGGGTGCAGCTCGTGGTAGGCGGTGCTGACCTGAGGGCCCTCTACTCGATACCCATCATCTACTTTTCAGTCGTGAGCATGTGCTACCTGCAAGACCAAGTGAGTACTATCAAACGCCCGCTGTTGTTCGGTAGTGTTTTATACGCGCTATTGGCGTTCTCTATAATCGCTTCCCAAGAGCGGGAGGAGGTGACCCTAAACATTGTTGGGACTACGATCGACGTGAAACAAGTGGTCATCTTTGCACTGATACAGTTTTCCTTATCGTTTTGCGTGCAGTTCATGCACACAAAAAGCCGTCCTGCGCACATATCCGTAAAAACAGTCACTGATACTCCCGTCGCGTCTCCATCATCATCCGTATCCGACGACGGACCACCTTTACAGACGACGATAGAGGCTGCTGGTGTCGAGCTGGACAACGTGCTGTTTTTACAGCGCATAGGAATCCACTTCGAGTGCGCTTACTACCTCAACAGCACTTTTTTCCAAATGCTGGTGTCCTGGGTGATCATAGGTATTACGCGCGAGGGACTCGAATTGTCGTCAGTCCCCTAATGTTGGAGGCGTTCCACGAAGACGAGGGCGCCTACGTGCGCGTCAAGTGTAGGCGCATAGGGATGTCCGTGGACTGGTTTTCATCCGTTGGCAACCGCACCATCCTGGGCGGGACGGTGACATACGAGTCCAACAAAAACTACCGGAGCAACGTAGAGTTCGGGGCGTTCAAGGAGCGCAATGTGCTGCAACGCAAGGCACTCGTCGTGCTCACAAGCGCGAGCATCCAGCAGATCGTCAGGACTTTCGGGACCTGCGAACGATTCTTCTCGCCCGCTTTTGACCACAACGCTCCACTACAGATGGTCGGGTTCAACACAAGCAAGTTCAAGATACGAAAGTCCAAGAATTTTTTTATTAAGGTCAAGCGGCTGCTACTGAACGACCAAACGGACCGGCGGCAGCTATTGGTCGACAACGCTACGCTAGAATTTTCATGTACTCTGCGTGATTGAACCACGCGAACGCGCAAAAGAGCGCCAGCCCAACGAGCCATAGCACCAAAAAACCACAAACAGGCCACCTGCGGCGCCCCACGCGAAGGTAACGAGCCACTACGAAACCGTCCTCCACGCCGAACTCAACGTTCCCGGTTTCTTCCTGTGCGAGCAAGCTCACGTTACCGCAGTACCCGCGCAAAGAGCACTCAGCCATCTCCCCAGACACACTCTCGTTTTCAAAGCGGGCAGCGGGGTTCCTTTGCCGGAAATCCGTCTGGTACTTTGAAAATGGACCAGTCAGACCCGGATCCGGGTCCGACCAGGGACCGCGCAAGGGCGCGCAAGGTGCATGTGCCGCGGGCGCGGGTGCGGGTGCGGGCGCGTATGCACTAGAGATTCCCCGATTACCTTGCGGAGTGCGCGCGCGCCCGCGCCCGCGTTTACGTAGTTTGCTCGTTTCAAGAAGATCGCTCACGGGCGAAGTTGGTGCAACGATTGCAGCCAAGACCTCTTCATCGTCTTCATCGTCCTCGTCGTTCTCAACACCATTATACGCGTACTCCATTTTTATACCCACAACGTTTGTTTGTTCGCGAAGATTATATAAAATCATTTATTTATGTTGCTCTCTTTGTACTTTTTGCGCGCCGTTTACCGGGCACTTGCTTTTGCTTTTGCTCTTGCTCTTGCTCTTGCTCTTGCTCTTGCGCTTGAACTTGATTTTGTTCTTGCTCTTGCTCTTGCGCTGAATCTGAATCCGAATCGTCGTATTCGATTCCTCGTTTATTACTCTTGGTTTTTATTTCTTTCATGTCCGCGAGGGCCGAAAGCACGAACTTGGTGTACATCTCGGGCTCTTTGAAATCGATGACCTCCCGCGGCAGATTGACCGCAAAGATATCTTCGTAGACAATAAGGAACGTTTCCTCGAAGAACTTTCTGAAGCGCTCGATGGTGGCGTCGAAGCAGACCAAATCCATGAAGTTGACTTCCTTGCGCATCTTGTCCGACCGCGAACTGGTTCCCTGTGTGGCCGCGGACATGCCCCCGACGGACCCCATCAGAGACTCTGGTATACCAAACGCTTGGTAGATTTTGCTGGAGAGGGCCCTGTCGATGGTCAGCTGGTCCACACGGCTTACAGGCATCGATGGCGGCGCCGCCAACACCATATTAGGGGGGCACACAAACGTGTTGTTCCAGTACTGCGGCGCGTACCCTAGGCCGCTGTTATAGTAATTCGTCGAGTGGGAAGAGGCCATCCCGCGCATTTGCGCCGCGTGGTATTCCATGTTGGCCGCCATGTCTTTCGATGCCATCTCGTTGACGGCCACGCCCGAGTCTATCCTTCCCATGGCGGCTTCCCTAACGGTAACAGAGGTTGTCCTGTCCATCCCTCTTCCCGCGCGGTCGAACGCGCCGTTCTGTACGCCCAAATCGCCCTGCCCATTACCCGCCCTTTCGCGCGACAAATAAATGGTCGGGTTGGAGCGCACGAATTCAGCCTGCACGGTGAACCGGCGGATCTGCTCGGAGAAGCGATGCTCAACAATTAAACCGTCCAGCACAGAACCGATCATGTTGGGGTTCGCCAGGTTGCTGATGTCCGTGAAAAGAAGGAACTTTACATCGCTCCTCAGCTCCACACCGTTGTGGTCGAACGCGTAAATTTCATACGTGAACGTTTTCTTGTCCAGGCACACTTCAGGGCAGATGTACTCGCTAGGGATGACGACGGGCACCATGAACGTTTTACCATCACAGCCCTTCATTTTGCGGATCGTGTACGAACACCATCCCGTGAGGATCACCTCTCGCAGTACCGCGCGGAAGAAGGGCTTGAAGAACTCAGACACATACTCCTCCAGCCGCGGCACGGCCCTTTTCAGCTCAATGTTGGACAACAAAAAGTTAGACAACACTTCCTTGCACTGCTTAACTGTTTGGTTTGTGCGGAGGAAATACTGCATTTCAGTGTAGTACCCCTTGTTCAGTGACCACACATCGCGGTCGGGCGCGCTGTCACTGTTGAAAAAATTCATAGTTTTGTTTATTTCGAATCTACAGAAAAAGGGGGAGGAGACCTTATATATCTAAGACATCGCGCCCAATGGAAACACGCAGAACAGCATGCGTGTTCCTCGAAGCATATCCACGCGGACGCCCACGCACATTCCCGCGCCCACGCACATTACCGCGCCCACGCCCACGCACGCGCCCACGCACGCGCGAACTTCTCGAAAGGAAAGCCGACGGGGACGGGGACGGATATCCCACCGGAGACGGGGACGGGGACGGGGACGGATTATACGGGGACGGATATCCCAGCGCAGTGGATTTCCTTTGGTTCAACAGCGCTGGGATATCGACGGCGGCAAGTTCCACGTCATCTTTGTCGAGCCCGTCCCAGGTCCCTAGGATGCAGACAACCTCTTTCGCGTTATAGCGCATTTTGAGCGCACTGTCGTCTATGAACACGACCCCTTCTGATTCAGGGTAGCGTGCGTAGATTTGCGCAGCGTCCTTACAGAACAGTGGTTTGCCTCGCACCTCTGGGTGCTGAGTAGGCGTGCAGTCCGCCTGGGTCATTACCGCGAACTCTGTTATCCCGGACAACCGCGTCAGTAGGTTGACGATCGGCTGCATGTAGTCGTGCGTCATGGAAGACCAGAAAACGAGCTCCGCACCTGGTGTGGATTCGATGACCCGCAGTAGATCCAGCGCAAACGGCCGGATGAGGACGTGTTGCCAGCCCTTTTTTGGGTGCATGTCAAGTACGTGGTCGTCTGCGCTACGCTTCGCGCTGCGGATGGCACCCGACCATTTGCGCTGCACCAAGACACCGTTGACGTCCAGCGCGACGTGAACAACCATTATAAACGTTGAGGGTTTGCGAAGGTTACTCTGCATGCTCTGCACGCTCTGCACGCTCTGCACGCTCTGCACGCTCTGCACCTTTCGCGCAATCCTGTATATCACTAGGAAAATTATTAAAATATGCTCCTGAGGCGAACAGAGGTGCTTTAATATAAATCGTCGGAAGATTGACTTGTATTGCTTCCCTAACCACGCTTGCTCATATTGCTCTTTTAAAATAAAGACATATCGAAGCCGAATCGCTTCAACCACTTTTCTAACTCTCGCTGCTTTTCATCCCTTTGATCTCCGGAGACTGACACCCCCCGCATCCCATAGACTGTCAAGATTCTCCTTTTTGATTCCCCTTTGATCTCCGGAGACTGACTTTTGCCCGCACCCCTCAGCATCCCATAGACTTTCAAGATTCCCCTTTTTGATTCCCCTTTGATCTCCGGAGACTGACTTTTGCTCGCACCCCCCCGCATCCCATAGACTTTCAATATTCCCCTTTGATCTCCGGAGACTGACTACCGAATCCCTCCAATGGCTTCGCTTCCTTCACAGTCATAACTAAGCCGAATCACTTCCACAACTTTTCTTACTCTAGTTCCTAGCTTTGCTTGCTCTGCTTGCTCTGCTTGCTCTGCTGGCTTCGCTTGCACCTCGCATGCTCCAATAGCTCCGCTCGCTCCAATGGCTTCGCTTCCTTCACAGTCATATCTAAGCCGAATCGCTTCCACAACTTTTCTAACTCTCGCGAAACTCCAATGGCTTCGCTTACTTCTTAATCATATCTAAGCTGGCTTGTTTCAACCACATTTCTAACTTATCTCGCTGGCTTAACATAGGTCGCTTCGCTTGCTCCGCTTCCTCCGCTTGCTCCGCTCGCCCCGCTTGCTCCGCTCGCCCCGCTTGCTCCGCTCGCTTCGCTTGCTCCGCTTGCTCCGCTCGCTCCGCTTGCTCCGCTCGCTTCGCTTGCTCCGCTTGCTCCGCTCGCTTCGCTTGCTCCGCTTGCTCCGCTTGCTCCGCTCGCTTCGCTCGCCTCGCTTGCGCCGCCGGTTCCGTAGCTCTAATAATTTCTTTATCCCAGGCGAGGTCTTCCGACGCCAAGACGATCGCGTGTAAGTCTTGTTTCACAGCTGCCAGAACCACCTCCTTGTCGCCCCGCAGCCGTTTCGACGCGAACTCCAGTGCTAAGCCGTTCTGCTTTACCGCCGCAATAACAATTTCTTTATCGTCAGCAAGATCTTTCGACGCGAACTCCAGTGCTAAGCCGTTCTGCTTGACCGCCGCCAAGACTATCTTCTTGTTTCGAATCATCTCCATAGACCCAAAAGAAAGCGCCCTACCATTCTGCCTAACTGCAGCCAAGACCACATCCTCGTCTGAAATGAATTTGATAAAGTAGCCGAGTGATTTGCCCCGCCTGGTGACAGCAGAGAGTACGAACGCGCGGTCGTTCTTTAACGTATCCGATGCGTTAAAGAATTCACGAAGCTCTTTTTCTTCAGTCACCGCATACCTGACATCAGGGTCGTGTCGTAATGCATCCGATAAGTACTCTACAACCGCGCCATTTTGACTAACTGCCGCTAGCGCGACACGACGGTCGTTCTTAAGCCTATCCGACGCATGAACGATGGCCCAAGCGTGTTGTTTTACTGCCGCTCGCACGATATGACCGGCGTCCTTTAGCCTATCCGATGCCCACACCATCGCCCGGCCGTCTTGTCTTACCGCCGCTCGCACGATCTCGCGGTTGTTCTTTAACGTAGTAGATGCAAACTCGAGTGCACGACCGTCGTATTTTACCGCCGCGAGGACGATATCGCGGTCGTTTTGTAATTCTTCCGATGCATACATAAGCGCATTGGCATTACGTCTTACCGCATCGAGGATGATCTCGCGGGTGTTCGTTAAACGTTGTGATGCATACTCGAGCGCATAGGCATCTTGTTTTACCGCCGCCAGGACGATATCGTGAACGTCTTGTAGGTCCTCTGATGCAAACTCAAGCGCAAGGCCGTTCTGTGTGACCGCCGCCAGGACGATCTCGTAAACGTCCCGCTGCGCATCCGACGCGAAATCGAGCGCAAGGCCGTTTTGGGTGACCGCTGCCAGGACGATATCGTGAACGTCCCGCTGCGCACCCGACGCGAAATCGAGCGCAAGGCCGTTCTGTGTGACCGCTGCCATGACGATCTCGTTAACGTCCCGCAGCGCAACCGACGCGTAATAGAGCGCAATTCCGTCCTCCGCGACAGCTTTTAACACAAAATCTCTATCGTTCTTTAGCTGAAGATAATACATTGCCGTGCTATCTTTCTTGACCGCCGCCAGAGCTACATCGTGGTTGTTCTTTAGCTCATCTGACGCGAAATAGATGGCTAGACCGTTCTGCTGGACTGCGGTCAGGATAACCTCGCGGTCCGCTTGCAGCGCGTTAGATGCGAACTCAAGCGCATCACCGTTCTGACTGACTGCTGCCGTGATAACCTCGCGGTCGTTCTTTAGCGCATCCGACGCGTAAAAGATGGATAGACCGTTCTGCTCGACTGCCGCCGTTACGACATCGCGGTCGTTTTTGAGCTCATCTGATGCGTACGATAAATTTAAACCATCTTTCTCTACGGCAGCATGCACGACATCGCGGTCCGCTCGCACCGGTTTCGCTAAACGACGGAAATCGAAGTCAGTGGTATGCAGCAATTTTAGCGCGTGGTTTTTTATGTTTTCCTCTAATACCATGATTTTTTTCTTCTGCACTCGTTTGATATATACAGTATTTGACATATATGGGTTTTTTGTGAAGAATGCTCCAGCAGGCCAGCTGTACCGTGAGCGAGGCTATCCGTCACGACGAACTGAAGAGCTATCCGCGCGCACTCGAGTTGTACAAAACCGCTATCAGGGAGTTCCTGTTTGTGATCAAATACGAACCCAACCCGGCAACCAATAAGCGCCTTTGTACAAAGGTGGGTAAGTACCTGGACCGCGCAGAAGCGCTCGGACATCTACCGGCAGAAAATATCGGAGAAATCGGAGAAATCGGAGAAATCGGATGTGATCAAGATCTACGCGAGGCGCTAGCGGGTGCGGTTGTAGACGAGTGTCCCAACGTATCGTGGGACGATATCGCTGGACTAGAAGGGGCCAAGGCGGTGATCAAAGAGGCAGTCATCCTTCCGCTCCTATTCCCGCAGCTCTTCACGGGCAAGAGGCGTCCATGGAAGGCCATTTTGTTGTATGGCCCTGCAGGCACCGGCAAGTCCTACTTGGCGCAGGCTGTGGCAACCGAATCCCAGTCCACATTCTTCTCCATTTCCTCGTCTGACCTCGTGTCAAAGTACCAGGGGGAATCTGAGAGGCTCGTGAAAAGTCTATTCGACATGGCACGCGAGCGCCGCCCCTCAGTGGTGTTTATAGACGAGATCGACAGCCTATGCGGCGCAAGGGGAGAGGGGGACACGGACTCTTCTCGTCGTATTAAGACAGAGTTACTCGTCCAGATGCAAGGGGTTGGAAACGACACGGAGGGGATACTGGTGCTGGGCGCCACCAACACGCCATGGACACTCGACCCAGCTATCCGAAGGCGCTTCGAGAAGCGCGTCTACATCGCGCTCCCAGACGCCGCGGCCAGAAAGACGCTTTTCGTCACACACCTAGGTCCAGAGGATGCAGCGTGTCTCACATCCAAGCACCTAGCAAAGGCCGTATCTGCCACCGAGGGGTTCTCCGGGTCAGACATCAAGGTCGTGGCCATGGATGCGCTCATGGCGCCCATACGGGTCTGTCAGCGCGCACGACAGTTCATAGAGCGCCCCGGCGGCATGATGGAGCCTTGCAGGGAATACCCCCACTGCCCCCACTGCCCACCTAACGAAAAATGCGCGTCGTGCGGGGCACTGCCCATGCACATGGAATCGCTCAAAGACGACCCAGCGAAACTAAAGGTGCCTCCCATGCAACCAAGCGACCTCGTTGACGCGGTCGCAAGGGGCTCGCGGACGGTATCGCCTGCGGACCTGTGCCGGTACACTACATGGACAAATGAATTCGGCCAGGATGGATAATATACAGCGAATACATTACACATAAACGAACGAACGAACGAACGAAAATGGAACGAACGAACGAACGAACGAAAATGGAACAAGAAAACGTTTACTCACACATACTTCTACGCGGAAACGTACGGACAGAGACCACCATCTTCTGCGGCAAGTGCAATTCCTCCGACGTACGCGTGGTCGAAAAACAAGTTCGGGCCTCCGACGAACCGCTTTGCATTTTTATAACATGCCTTAAATGCCAGCACGTCACAGTTGACGCAGGTCAGTAAGAAATAATTTAACTAACTCAAGCGCTTAAAAGACCTTTCCCCATATATAGGACGTCTCGACTGCGCATTCGCATTCGCATTCGCATTCGCATCCCTTGCTGCTGCTGCTGCGGCGATCGATTCAGCTTCCACATTCGCCGCCGCCGCCGCATTTGCTTGCTCTTGCTCTTGCCTTTGCGCCGCCTTAAAAAGGGCGCCTAGAGTGGCTTCTGTTGCAAGTTGCCGTTCTTCGCGGGTGTTTAGGTTGGGCTTGATCATGTTGCGGTATCTATAGGCCAATATCTTTGCTGACAAACCAGGCTCTCCGTTGAGTCCATTGTGCTGGGTGGTACGCAAACAGACTCGTATATATTTTGTTGCTATGCGTTTCACAAGTCCCATTACGATGGCTCTTGTCGGGTTGGATGGGTTCAACCCGATCGCATTAACCCATGTATCATGCAATGCATCCGGAAACTCATCGTTGTTCAAGTCAAAAAAACCGGTGCTTGAGAGCCAGTCGAACATTCGCGTATCGCCTGTAACCAAGGCGACTTCCAAGGCGGTTACCAGCGCGTTTCTCACCTCGTGGGTGGACAGCTCGTCCGGCGTACATTTATCAAACAATAGCTGCACTACATCGAGTTGGTTGGCGAATACCGCCGCTTGCAGGTAGTTCGCGTAGGAGTGGACCTGGCCGAGTTCTACGAATAAGTTCACTAATGACGACCGACCGAGGTCTATCGCCATGAGCATCGCGGGGTGGTTGTCCGTGTGGTGGGCGATCTTTGCGCGCCCGTCATCGATAAAGAGTTGCACTAGCTCATAGGCCTCCGAGATTTCCATACGCGCGCACGCTGCCGTCAGGCATGCGCTGCCGTCAAAGGCGGGATCGAGCCTCCCCAACAGGTCCACTACAATTTCCCGCGCATTTTGCCAAGATTCTGCAGTGCATGCGGCCGCAAGGCTCTGCGGCTCTAGTTCCGCCCGGAACCTATTGTCCTGCAGTAGACTCCGGACCATTTCCACATCCCCAAGCTCTGCCGTGTACGTGAGGACGCCGCGGTTGCTCAGATCAAAGTATTCACGCAGGCACGCGACCGCATCATATTTTTTATTAAAGATCGCCGTACACACGGTAAAATTGTCGGGAATCTCGGGTGAGGTCATTACCTCGCACAAAGCACGGAGTATGTCCAATCTATCTCCCTCAGAGCAATTGTCCACAGCGATATCAAGTTCTTGGTTGCGCGGATGGACACGGCCGTCAAGCAGTATCATGCGCACAAGCGGGAGGCTTTCCTTCATAATCGCGACCCTGAGGATCACCGGAAAAGCCCGCTCCACGAAAGGTTGGATGGCTGGACAATCCAAGAAGAGCTGTACCGCGCGCGTGGATTTTTTTCCGACGGCGAAGCTAACTACAGCATAGTCATCGAACGCCATTGCCAACGCATTGTGGCCCAATAGTATCTTGAGCGCGCCCATCTTGTCCGTTTTCACGCATTCGCCCATCAGGCGGCAGTGCGTTTCATCTATGCTAACAGAGTCTGGGGGTTGCTCGAGTAGTGTTAGCAATACGTCGTGGTTTGGCTTCTTGATGGCAAAACCAAGGGCAGATACGTAGACCTGTGCTTGGTCTGGATGCGTCATACGAATATCGCGCAGTATCTCGTACAGGACCTGGGTATTCTCGTACTTCACCGCGAGCATCAGTGCGTGGTCATGGACGTTAGTACTCTCACTCAGGGTCAACCGGGGCATTTGTAGGAACAGCTCGACAAGCCTGGCATTCCTTGATTGGATGGCCGCGAAGAAGGGTTCTTGCAGAGATTGAGTCACCGCAGTGAACTCAAGGAGCAGGCGAACTACGTTATAGTGGTTCCTCTTAACCGCTTCCAGGAGAGCATATTCGCCAACTGTATATGTTTTATCGTCAGGGCCAATCCCGTTTGTTATGGGCAGGTCGATGTTGGTCGTACCAGCATTGAGCAGTAGTAGCAGGCAATCGCATCTGTTCTCCTCACTGGCCTTACGAATTGGCTCGCCGCAGTTCCAGTTGGCTGATACGTCGTGTTGCAGCAACGAAGCAACACAATTAGTCTTTCCCAAATAACTGCATAATGACAAATTCTGGCATTTGGTTTCGTTTGTAATGATACGACTTTCCAGGAAAACGTTCATCATGGTCCCGTCGCCACCCTTAATGCACGAATATACCGCCATCGCCACGCTGGTCGCCCTAACGCGTGGGTCGGCCAGCAACTCCCGCGCGAGGTTATAAAACCCAGCGATAACGGCATTGCGCAGTGCTAAATTACCATCGCGAGACGGGTCGATGTCGGGAAACTGTTTGATCATGAATACCACTAATTTAAAATGGTTCTTCGCTAACGCCGCCCTGAAACAGCAATCGTCGTTGAAGCGCGGGTTAGTACGTGCGTCTAGCAGAAAAAGTTGGATGATCGCCATGTGACCTAACGTGAAGGCCTTCAGTACGAGCGAATCGATGTTGTTTTCCTCCACTTTCACCAACATCTCCTTCACATAAATGACCCCGCATTCAGGCGTCATTCCCTCTAGGAACGACATGTAGACCGCGCTCATCGCGCAATCAACCATATAAAGGAGGGACTCTCTATATATGTATTAGAATGCATTCGAAAGTTCAACAGGAGGTTTATTGCCATAAGGGAAACATATCAAAACAGCAAACACCATCCCCGCCAGCAAGGCGCCGCAGGTAAAGCCTATAGCCAGCCTTAGAACCACGTTTTCTTCTTTTTGTACAATTTCTTGAACCAGTCTTGGAGGGTGTGAGGTAACATTATCTGCAGCCAGCTGCAAAAGGGGCTTGTAAAACTCTCCCATAGTATCGTACGCTGGAACGCCCGCGAAAGTGTCCCTGTGCGACTGCAACGTGCACCCTCGCACAGCAGGACTCGTCCAAACGGCCGAGGTCAGTGTCACCGGGAGCCCATCGTATAAACCCAACTTGTCCTCACCAAACAAGTCGTCGCGTACGCCCTCGAGGTCAAAGGAGAGACTGTAATTGTTATCGGCCAAGAAACCCTTTATGACGTTGGAAACACTCATGTCGACCGGGCGTCCAATGTTTTCCTCGCTCACCACAGAAGCGCCACAGAACGCAGCGGAGCGGGTGCTGTCCAGGTTGGACATGCTCAGAAGGATTGAGGAACCGCGAAATCCGATCGAGACACCCGAGACCATCCCTTTATTGGAATGGATATCGAAATGCCAGTTGGCTAACCGGCCACCATCATCCTCGCTCACGAGAGATGACATGTTTACAACAACATTGCCGGCTTCCATGTACACCCACTCGCTCGCACCATCGATGATTAACTCGCCTTGCGCGAGAACCGCGCTAACCGCGAGAAAGAACAACGCAAGAAAAATCATCTCGATTAAAGAGACCTCAGTGTAAGCTATATATAGTTTAACAGGTACTCGCCGTTTACGTAGAGACCGCACACAATCGCCTTGTGGATCTGGTGGTAAGCCATGTTGAAATAACAAGCGGCATCATACAGGGACTCCCAGCGCCGAAAAACTCCACCGCCCAACCCGCCCACTTGCCGCCCACTCCTCAAGTTGCCCCAAGCAGACCGTTTACACGGCGTGATGACCCGCGGATATTTTACAATGCGAACGTATTCGTCCCGCCTAGACCGCTTCATAGCAAGAAAACAACGAAAACAATCATCGAGTTGGTTTATATAGAAGTATCATTCGCCCTTGGGAATCTTGGTCTACCTCGTCTACCTCGACTCCATCGACTCCATCGTTACCGATGATATTCTCTGCGGTGGTAGATTGATCCATGGTTAACTAACTCAAGCGCTTAGACGACCTTTCCCCATATCTAGGACGTGTCGACTGCGCATTCGCATTCGCATTCGCATTCGCATTCGCATTCGCATTCGCATTCGCATTCGCATTCGCATTCGCATTCGCATTCGCATTCGCATTCGCATTCGCATTCGCATTCGCATTCGCATTCGCATTCGCATTCGCATTCGCATTCGCATTCGCATTCGCATTCGCATTCGCATTCGCATTCGCATTCGCATTCGCATTCGCATTCGCATTCGACTGCGCATTCGCTTCCCTTGCGGCTGCTGCTGCGGCGATCGATTCAGCTTCCACATTCGCCGCCGCCGCCGCATTTGCTCGCTCTTGCGCTTGCTCTTGCGCTGCCAGGAAAAGGGCACCTAGAGTGGCTTCTGCTGCAATTTGCCGTTCTTCGGGGGTGTTTAGGTTGGGCTTGATCATGTTGCGGTATCTATGGGCCAATATCTTTGCTGACAAACCAGGCTCTCCCTTGAGTTGTTCGAGCTGGGTGGTACGCAAACAGACTCGTATATATTTTGTTGCTATGCGTTTCACGAGTCCCATTACGATGGCCCTTGTCGGGTTGGATGAGGGCAACCCGATCGCATGAACCCATGTATCATGCAATGCCTCCGGAAACTCATCGTTGTTCAAGTCAAAATAACCCGTGCTTGAGAGCCAGTTGAACATTTGCGTTTCGCCTGTATCCAAGGCGACTTCCAAGGCGGTTACCAGCGCGTTTCTCACCTCGTGGGTGAACAGCTCGGCCTCCGGACAAAGTGGGAACAATAGCTGCACTATATCGAGTTGGTTGGCGAGGACCGCCGCTTGCAGGTAGTTCGCGTAGGAACCGGTCTGGTGGAGGTCTACGAATAAGCTCACTAATGACGACCGACCGAGGTTTATCGCCATGAGCATCGCGGGGTGGTCGTCCGTGGGGACGACTATGTTTGCGCGCCCGTCGTCGATAAAGAGTTGCACTAGTTCAAAGGCCTCCGAGTTTTCCCTACGCATGCACGCTGCCGTCAGGCATGCGCTGCCGTCAAAGGCGGGATCGAGCCTCCCCAACAGGTCCACTACAATTTCCCGCGCATTTTGCCAAGATTCTGCAGTGCATGCGGCCGCAAGGCTCTGCGGCTCTAGTTCCGCCCGGAACCTATTGTCCTGCAGTAGACTCCGGACCATTTCCACATCCCCAAGCTCTGCCGTGTACGTGAGGACGCCGCGGTTGCTCACATCAAAGTATTCACGCAGGCACGCGACCGCGTTATATTTTTTATTTAAGATCGCCATACACACGGTTAATTTGTCGGGAATCTCGGTTGAGGTCATTATCTCGCACAAAGCACGGAGTAAGTCCAATCCACGGTCCTCAGAGCAATTGGCCACAGCCATATACAGTTCTCTTGAGCGCGGATGGACACGGCCGTCAAGCAGTATCATGCGCACAAGCGGGAGGCTTTCCTTGGCAATCGCGACCCTAAGGATCGCCGGAAAAGGCCGCTCCACGAAAGGTTGGATGGCTGGACAATCCAAGAAGAGCTGTACCGCGCGCGTGGATTTTTTTCCGACGGCGAAGAGAACTACCGCATACTCATCGAACGCCATTGCCAACGCATTGTGGTCCAATAGTATCTTGAGCGCGCCCATCTTGTCCTTGCTCACGCATTCACGCATCAGGCGGCTGTGTGTTTCATCTATGCTAACAGAGTCTGGGGGTTGCACGAGCAGTGTTAGCAATACGTCGTGGTTTGGCTTCTTGATGGCATAACGAAGGGCATTTACGTAGACCTGTACTTGGTCTGGATGCGTCATACGATGATCGCGCAGAATCTCGTACAGGACCTGGGTATTCTCGTACTTCACCGCGAGCATCAGTGCGTGGTCATGGACGTTAGTACTCTCACTCAGGGTCAACCGGGGCATTTGTAGGAACAGCTCGACAAGCCTGGCATTCCTTGATTGGATGGCCGCGAAGAAGGGTTCTTGCAGAGATTGAGTCACCGCAGTGAACTCAAGGAGCAGGCGAACTATGTTATAGTAGCCCCTCTTAACCGCTTCCAGGAGAGCGTACTCGCCAACTGTATATGTTTTATCGACAGGGACAATCGCGCGCGATACGGGCAGGTCGATGTCGGTCGTACTAGCATAGAGCATCAGTCTCAGGCAATCGTACATGTTCTCCTCACTGGCCATACGAATTGCCTCGCCGCAGTTCCAGTTGGCCGATACGTCCCTTCGCAGTAACGCAGCAACACAATTAGTCTTTCCTAAATAACTGCAATATGCCAACACCTTGCATTTTTTTTTAATGATACCACTGTCCAGGAAAACGTCCATCATGGTCCCGTCGCCCCTCTGAATGCACAAATCTACCGCGATATCCATGCGGATCGCCAAAACGCGTGGGTCGGCCAGCAACTCCCGCACGAGGTTATAAAACCCAGCGATAACGGCATTGCGCAGTGCTAAATTACCATCGCGAGACGGGTCGATGTCGGGAAACTGTTTGATCATGAATACCACTAATTTAAAATGGTTCTTCACACATGCCGCCTTGAAACAGCAATCGTCGTTAAAGCGCGGGTCAGTACGTGCGTCTAGCAGAAAAAGTTGGATGATCGCCATTTGACCTAACGTGAAGGCCTTCAGCACGAGCGAATCGATGTTGTTTTCCTTCACTTTCACCAACATCTCCTTCACATAAACGACCCCGCATTCAGGCGTCATTCCCTCTAGGAACGACATGTAGACCGCGCTCATCGCGCAATCAAAAATATGAAGGGGGGACTCTATATATGGATTAGAATGCATTCGAATGTACAACTTCGTCCCGCCTAGACCGCTTCATAGCAAGAAAACAACGAAAACAATCATCGAGTTGGTTTATATAGAAGTATCATTCGCCCTTGGGAATCTTGGCCTTGCGTGTCATGAGGTTTTGCGTGTTAACCGTGACCGAGGCCATGTAATCAACATAGCTGTTTTCTGCGCCCATGATGGACTGCAGCAGCGGGAGGTCATGCTTTAGGACGGATTTATTCCTCAACTCAATCTCCATTTCCCCATGCACCAGCATATCCGTGCCTTGCTCGACCATGGCAGTGTGGATGCGCACCTTGAGATCACCGAGGCGCTTGTTGATGTCACGGTTCTGATCAAAGACGTTCTTGTACGCCTTCTTAAACTCCTTTTGCTCGTGGATCGCATGCCCAAGCGCGTCAGCCATCTCGCTCATAACCTCATCTCCCTCGTCTCCCTCGCCTCCCTCGTCTACCTCGTCTACCTCGTCTACCTCGACTCCATCGACTCCATCGTTACCGATGATATTCTCTGCGGTGGTAGATTGATCCATGGTTGACTGATTAAATGGGATCTGCCACCCAGATCGCCTGGCTTTGTGGCAAACTAAACAATGTTGACTGGATTTCGCGCGGGCGCTGGAGACGAGGGAAAATTGAACAAAAAGATCAAAAAGATCAAAAAAAGTACAGTGCCTTAATTCAATGAGTGCTGTAAAAAGGTATCCTACAGCGGATTTGTCCCCGGCTGCCCACAAGCGCCCCAATCGCTCCCAGGCTGCCATGCCGACGAGGCAGGAGCGTGTCTCGGCGATGCGGGTCAACACGGAGAATACATCAGACTCCTACGCCGGACGCTTAAGCGAAGACGCTTTTTGGATGCATTCAGGCATACACTTTTTCGTTCCCTACCGAGTCGACCGCCGCGGCAATCGCCGCGGCGAGGACGAGGGCAAAATCATATGGTGGCTGACCTTTGGTATCAACCCAATCCACTCCCGCACCCCAAGGCGCGACCCGTACACGATAACGTGCCCCTTTGACTACCTGAACGAATACGAGCTGCAGCAAACGATCGCGATCAGCAATCGGTATTCAAGGAAGAAGGCGTTGGTGCGACAGAACTCGTACTACGCATATTACTAATAATAACATATTTTCATTTATCGCGAATAGGAAAATAACGACCATGTGCACACAGGACGCGCTCGAGCTTTTCTCTGTATTCTCGCATCGAAGGCTCTTGTATAACGCCACCGCGTGCCAGTTTGCGTATCAGTTTGGCCGAGTAAAACGCCGCGTGGTCATGGAACGCGCGGTTGAAGCTCCGCATGATGAGCTTGCGCTGAAACTTTGTCTTGCCATTCTCACGCAACAACCGCCCGAAAGCGAGGCGCATCACCATCCGCTGGATGTCGTCTAGCGACTCGACGTTGGAAACGAGGTTCGGCATGCCTTGTCGCCCGCAAGGCATGATTAACGAGAACAGTATGACGTCGTAAAGCTTCGTGTAATCCAGCATCCACTGCGCGCTCTCGCGCTTGACCGCCATATGCACCTTTAGCCGCTCACTGCGGTGGAACATGAACATTTTCAATTCAAACAAATTATACATTATGATTATATAGCGCCGAATACGACTGGATGTACTGGAACGGTGTCCTCGGGCAGTTCTTCCCCACCAAAAAGGACAGCGGTGATATGCCGTGGATGACCCAAAGCGTATCCACGAGCGGTCCGATGAAAGCGCTCAGTGGGTCGGTACCAATGAGCCCCCGGAAGTATTCTATAAGCGACAGTGCCACAGGCTCGCAGCGCTTCGGTTGTATATTAATGAGCAGGCGGTGCGCTGATCCATGGTCGACCGCGGATGGAGCATACTTGTGGTCGAGGGCGAGCAGCGCCTCGAGCGCCCGCCTACCCGCGTTGTACGCGACGTCGTCCTCCCGTGCCCAATCCGCCTCGAAGTGCAGCATGTCAACGATAAAATCCACTACCCCATCTTCAAAGTCGACCTCCACAGACATTTTCGAACCAAAACACGAGCGCATCGGAATTGAGGTTCTACAAGATCTACGACAATGCGATTTTTCTAAATATCCAGAGATCAAAATCAAAAAAGTGATTCCAGAATCCAGAGATCAAAATCAAAAAAGTGGTTACAGAATCCAGAGATCAAAATCAAAAAAGTGGTTACAGAATCCAGAGATCAAAATCAAAAAAGTGGTTACAGAATCCAGAGATCAAAATCAAATGACAAAACCCTAACCCGGAATATTATTTATGAGGCTATTTTAGTAAAGAGCGTGCATTTCCCACCTGTGCCGTTCACGTACCCCTGCAGGGACGCCGGGGAGGTGAACGTGATCGCCGCGATATCATCGAGTGTGATATTCCTCGCCACCAAGCACTTGCGTTTGTTTGCTTCGTAAAACCTGTATAGTACGAGCGCCATGAGCGTGTCCGTCCCCATGGAACCGTTCAAGAGCAGCGCGGCCGAGTATCTACTTGAGATGTGCGTATGGTAGCTGTAGGGGAACGTGAAGAAGCTTACAAAGCTGTGCACGTACAGCAGCGGGTCGGAGCGCTGCGAGAGCCCTATGATCTTGCACACCGCTATCACGTGCTGCCCAAGGTCCCTCATCATCGTCCGCTTGCCGATGGCCTTGACGTTCACGTACTCCTTCAGGGAGCGCTTGGCCACGATAAGCGAGGCGAGCATGGTCTCCTTCATGGGCCGCCGCGTTCTCAGCTCCTCAAAGTTATTCACCTGCGCTTGCGCGCGGTTCGCCACACGCTCGTTGAAATCAAGCTCGAACGCAAAGCGCGAGATGGTGCGGTTGCGCAAAAGCTCACGGTTTTCTTCCACGCACATTTTGTTCGTCATACGCTGAATAAGGTTATACCCGCCCACACCCGCCTTGGCCGTGGGGGCGCTGTCCATAAACGTGTTCTGGCGCTCAGAGTAGATCCACTTGCGAACAACAACACCACACAAAGTGCAGATCCAGTCCTCCGTGCGCCCATCGTTCACGAACTGACCAGGCTTTAACTGACAACAGTTTTCGCATTTACGAAACTTCATGTCGATTCAGGGTTTGTTGGATTACTTGAGCGTCGCCGAATAGAATCACACCATAACGGGATTAGATACACGAGTTACCTTATAGTATCCGCCAACGGTCCGTCTCCGGAGACCAGAGGGGAACCCAAAGGGGAACCCAAAGGGGAACCCAAAGGGGAACCCAAAGGGGAACCCAAAGGGGAACCCAAAGGGGAACCCAAAGGGGAACCCAAAGGGGAACCCAAAGGGGAATCAAAAAGGGAGATATTGAAAGTCTATGTGATGCGGGGGGTAGTCAGTCTCCGGAGATCAAAGGGGAATAAAGAAAGTCTATGGGATGCGGGGTTAGTCAGTCTCCGGAGATCAAAGGGGAATCAAGAAAGTCTATGGGATGCGGGGGGTAGCCAGTCTCCGGAGATCAAAGGGGAACCCATTGAAAGTCTATGGGATTTGCAAACAGTCCGTCTCCGGAGATCAAAGGGGAACAAATGAAGTTATGACATAACCTAACCTAACCTAACATTACTGGAGGTTAGTTCTAACCTAACCTAAACAGGGGGAGTGAGTGCAAAAGTCAAAACCAATAAAAAAACCGCTTTTTTTTCCGGAAAAGTAGTAAGGTAGGGATGCGGGGGTCCAAGTTAATAAATGTCAAGTCCTGTTTAGTAACTTGGTTACCATTTTGGGTACCCAAATGGGTTACCTTATCCAATTCGCAAACAGTCAGTCTCCGGAGATCAAAGGGGAACCCATTGAAAGTCTATGGGATTTGCAAACAGTAAGTCTCCGGAGATCAAAGGGGAACAAATGAAGTTATGACATAACCTAACCTAACCCTACTACAGGTTAGTTCTAACCTAACCTAAACAGGGGGAGTGAGTGCAAAAGTCAAAACCAA
>Ga0209491_10002098_pt1 | contig 36513 bp, 34 predicted proteins | sample BON02_FD_187213 | JGI IMG/M metagenome (GOLD analysis project Ga0209491, IMG submission 187213) | Freshwater microbial communities from Lake Bonney liftoff mats and glacier meltwater in Antarctica - BON-02 (SPAdes) (version 2) | ecosystem: Environmental > Aquatic > Freshwater > Ice > Glacier... | reverse complement strand
ACCCGGGATTTGAACGTGGCGTCGTGTCTTCTTCTTTTGGCTTTCATTTTTGATGGTCTTTCAGGTTGTGGGTTTCCACTCCTTCATGCCATCGCTTTTTTATAGCTTAACCGCTGGTCCGAATTTTGGGGTCCACCTCACATCGAGCCATCACCGGCAGAAGATTCCGAGAGGCAGGAGCCGACGCCGGGAGACTTTTCGCCGACCTATGTGGCGAGGTTGCTTTGCGAAAATGTCCGGCTGCGGGAGGAAAGCGAGGGAAGGCGGGCGCGTGCGATCACGGACCGGAAGGATGCGCATTATTACAAGCGGATGCACGGGAAGGCGGTGGAGCGTCTTCTGGAAAGGGAGGGGCAAATCGAGGCACTCAAAAGCAAGGTGTCGGAGCTCCAGCACCGTCTCTTCGGGCGCAAAAGCGAGCGCGGCCAGAGGGTGGTCATGGGCTCCCCACTGATCGGACCCAAGCGCAAGCGCGGCCAGCAGCCTGGATCTGCGGGTCACGGGCGCAAGATGCGCAAAGAACTGCCGGTGATTGAAGTCGAAGTCCTTCCGCCGGAGGATCAACTCATCTGCGCCCATTGCAGCAAACCATGGGTGCCCATCGGCGAGCCGGAGGTTCGCGAAGAGATCGACTGGCAGGTGCGGATGGTTCGCACGCGCACCAAGCGCCCGAAGTTTCGACGTCCGGAAGGATGCAACTGCCAGGATGGCAGGGCGGACATCGTGTGTGCGCCGGTGCCCGCATCGCTGATCCCCAAGGGGCTTCTGGGCATCAGCTTCATCGTGCAAGCCCTGCTCTTGAAGTTCCTCCACGGGATGCCCGCACACCGGCTCGTGCGCATGATTGCCGGTGAAGGTATGCCGCTGAACGCGGGCACGCTCTGCGGGGTTTTTCAGAAGATCGCCCCGCTTTTCGTTCCGCTCTACGAAGGCATTTTAACCCGCTCACGCCTGCAGGATCTCGCGCTCATGGACGAGAGCCGGTGGGAGGTCTTTGTGGAAACAGAGGGCAAAAAGAGTCACCGCTGGTGGCTTTGGGTCGTGGTGACGAGCATGACGCGGCTTTATATCCTCTCGCCTTCGAGATCGAGCGCGGTGCCCAAAGATTACTTCGGCTACGACGAGGAGAGCAAAACGCACGCCTGGCACAAGCAAGTCATGGCGGACCGCTACTGCAGCTATGGCTTTTTGAAAGTCCTGCTCGATCTGGCCTACTGCTGGGCGCATGTGCGACGCGACTTCTTGGAAGCGCGCAGCGAAGAAAAAGACCGCGCCTGGGCTGATCTCTGGGTGGCTCGCATCGCCGGGATTTACTCGCTCAACAAGGCGCGGCTGGCCCTCGGGTGCGTGCTCAACCCGAAACGTGCGCTGCCCGCCCCGTTTGTGGAACTCGACGCCGGGCGCATGAAAAGCCCCGAATACCAGGAAACCGGCCATCTCCCCAGCGATGTTCCCGGACCCTCTCCATGAGCCAACCGATCACGCCCTCGTATCGCCGGTTTAGCGGGCGCGACTTCACGGAGCAAGAACTGGAAACCATCCGCGCCTGGATCTCGGAAAAAACGCTCTGCCGCGAACATCTCGCGCGGCGGGTCTGCCAGGAGTTTGACTGGATCAATCCTGCGGGAAAACTCAAAACCATGAGTTGCAAAGTCACGCTGCTGCGCATGCACCGCGCCGGACTCATCGTCTTGCCCGCGCCGAAGCGAGCAGCTCCCCAACGCCGCAAGAAAACCGATGCCGGGATGCTCCTGCCCCTGCCGCAAAGCCTCATCACCCTGAGTGCGGAGCAGCTCCGCTATGTCCGCCTGGACGTCGTGCAAACCCAAGCCGACCGCGCCATCTACCACCAGCTCTTGCAGGCCCATCATTACCTGGGAGCCGGCTCGATGGCCGGCGCTCAACTCCGCTACCTCGCTCGCAGCGGCGGCGAAGTCGTTGGGGCTTTGGGCTTCGGAGCCAGCGCCTGGCTCGTTGCCGCGCGGGATCACTTCATCGGTTGGTCCGACTCTTCGCGCCGTGCCCGCCTGCACCTGGTCGTCAACAACAACCGCTTTTTGATCCCACCGTGGGTGCAGACCCGCAACCTCGCCTCCCGCCTTCTCTCCCTCCTTTCCCGGCGCATCGCCGCCGACTGGCTCTCCCGCTACGGCTACAGCCCCGTCCTTCTGGAAACCTTCGTCGAACGGGAGCGGTTCACCGGCGCCTGCTACCGCGCCGCCAACTGGATCGAAGTCGGAACAACCAAGGGCCGCGGAAAACTCGAAAAAAAACACCAGACCGTCCTGCCCCTTAAAAGCATCCTGGTCTACCCACTCCAAAAACACTTCCGTGCCGCCCTCTCCGCCTGAACCACACGGGGTTCACCGAATATTTACGAAAATGAGTGTGACGCATTTGAAAAAATGTAGTTTTTCGGGCATGAATTCCGGCCGATTTGTCTTGTCTCAAGTTCTCGATCTGATCCATCGCCAAACACGCAAATGTGTAAAGCGCAAGGTGTCTCGCCTGCAACCCCAATTCGGAACATGGAAGGCAAGCATAGGGCTTTCGGACCGGCGGACTGCCGGGACATTCAACTCACTATAAATCAGGCATAAAAGCGGGTTTTTATAAAAATTTGCAGGAATACTACATGGATTTTCGACGAAAATAGTTTACGTTTCACAAATGAATCAACTCGGTTGTAACCCCACTCCCTAAATCCTCGACAACATGAATGCTCATACCCTCTCTTCACGGCTGACAGTTTTCGTCGCAACTGTCTTGCTCTTTTCACCCTTTGCCGCCGCCCAAACAACAACATGGCAAGGATCGTCTGGCAATGGGGGGGATGGTGCGTGGGCGACTCCAGGAGATTGGCTGGGAGGAATACCCACCTCGGGCACCAGCGCTGTGTTCTACACCGACGGCACGTTTTCTGCGACCTCAACCGTGACTGTTGCCGGAGCGAATTCCGCCAGAAGTCTTTTTGTTGGCTCCGGGAAAACTGTCGAGTTGAAAATGGCTAGCGGCTCCAGTTTGAGCGCGTCAGGTGCCATTACACTGATTGGACTTGATAGCGGGACTGGGACAACAGCGGCCAATCTGACTTACTCGGGTCCGGCAAGCGGAAGTGCAACCTTGAACTTGGGCTCTTTCTATGTTGGCCGTGAAAAGAGTAATGACAATACCCTCGTGTTTTCCGGGTCACTAACCATCTCAGACCCGGGAACGGGCGTCAGCTACGTTGGTGTAGGAAATGGACCGGGAGGACCTTCCGTCAACAATCTTTTGAAGGTTCTCGATGGTGCCAACTTGACGCGTTTTGGATTGGTGGTCGGAAGGGGAACCACATCTATTTCGGGCAATGGAATTTTGCTGGATGGGGCGGGGAGCAAGCTTACTGTCAACGGAGGGGGGGCGGCTAGAGGGTTTGTCATTGGCTCATTTTCTGGAGGGCAAGGCAACTACTTGTCGGTGCAAGGAGGAGCTGTCGTCAATGTGGATACGGGAGTTGGTGGTTCGAGTCAAAATTTTCTTAATGTTGGAAATTCTTCCGGTTCACGCGACAACTATATCACCGTGGACGGGGCCGGATCTTTGCTTGATCTCAAATCCAGTTCCTCTCTCACACTTGGGCATGCCTCGGGCTATGGTGGAAATTATGTGGAGGTTGGGGGGACGGGGAGCATCACCACGAACGGCACCATGATTATCAACACTTTCGCCGTCAATGGCGGGAACAATTCGGGGAACAACCGTTTGACGATCAAAAACGGGGGGACCTTGACCTCATCATCCACGGTGAGCAATTCTGGATTGCTTCAATTGAAGGCAGGCGGCATCTACACCGGGACTAGCACATTAACGGTGACCTCGACGGGAAGATTTGAGGCGGAGGGGACGGGCTTGGGATCGCAAGTTGCCACTACGATAAATAATCTCGGGACACTGGCTCTTGGAACCACTTCGGGCCGCTTCACAGGAAGCCTTCTGACCCTAAATTCCACGGTGACACTTGCTACGGGAGCCGTTTTCGAAGCCACAATTTTTGGCGTTGGCGATAGTGATCAAATTGTACTGGGCGCCACGGGCGACCTCGATTTGTCCGCAGGTGGCGCCGTCTTTAAGTTACTCTTGTCAGGCTATGCTCCCGTGGCAGGCAATCAATGGACGATCTTTACCGGAGCCACCGGCGCGGGAATCAATGGGGTATTCCCAGAGGGCTCAGCCATATTGCCCGCTTTGGGTGGTGGTCTGAGCTGGGATTACAGCAACTTTAATGAAGCGGGAAACTGGAATATTGCCGTGGTTCCGGAACCGGGGGTTCTGCCACTCGTCTTCATTGGTCTCTGTTTGGTTGCGGGCCTGTCGAAACGACGGCGTGTCGGGATGTCTCAAGAACGAGCCGTTTGAGCATAGAAACAGTTTAGATCCGACATTCACCGCGATGTCCGCGTGTGCCCACCCCAACTGCTCAATGCGGGCGGTCGCAATGTTGCCCTACAAATTGCTCTGTGTATGAAAAATTCTTTTCTTCCAATATTTCGTTTCGGGTCGCAAAACGCCCCGCGCCTTAAATTTCGCAAAACTTTGATCTGTTTCTCAGTCCTTGCTGGGACATGGGGTGGAATGGTGGCTTCATTTGCTGCCGAGCTGATCTGGACAGAAGGTTTTGAGGATGGCATTGACAGCGTCTCTTCCTATTATGAAGCAAGAGACCCGCAGGAAACATTAACTCTGGAAACGGACAGTCCGAATGAGGGCGATCAATTTTTGCGGGTGACCCTTCCTGGGAAACGTGCCTTGGAGGGAGTACGCTTGACTGCTCCGGTGGAGAGCAATCGTATGGTGACCGTCACCGCCATGGTCAGAGGAACCGGCGAAATGATCTTCTGTCTGAATTCCCAAAATGGATGGCTCTATTCGCCGAAAGAAATTCATTTAACGGGGGAGTGGACCCACGTTTCTCTCTCCAAAACAATGGGCAGAATGGATGGCAATCTCCAAATATTTTTTATCGGGAATGATAAACTCCAGGAAGACGCCGTCTTCGAGATCGATAACGTCCAGGTGGAATTGGAGCCGGCTCTCAAAGTGGAGGAAGTGGAAGTGCCTCCCGTCCGTTATGATGCGTCCGAATTTTCGAACAAAAACAATGTCATTTCCGATGCCGAAGCGCTCAATGGCGAGGTCGTGCGTGCTGCGGAGAAATTTGGGATCAATGAGATTCCCTTTCCTCAAACCAGCCTTCCCCTGACGGTCTATGTTCGCGCTAAGGGGTTGAACGCCGAAGGGCAGATTCATATCATTACATTTCGAGGGGGGTGGCGACAAGTGGTACGTACCCAGGATGTAAATTTAGACGGGCAATGGCAATGGATTGCCATCAAAAACATCTCGGTTGAGGAAATCGGAGATGCGCTGAGTCTTCAAGTCAGTGGCGGGGTGAGTGTTGACAGCATTGTCATTGCGACACGAGAAGATTTGGATTCGGATGTCCTGTCAGCCTCTCAGCTCTTCGGAAAATACTAGAGGTTTTTCCACCAGTCCCTTTTTTCGATGTCGGTAATACCAAGACAATGTGCTGATGCGGCTTCCCGGTACGGGGCAGTCCCCAAGAGAAAGTCTGGCATGGTTTCAATGATCACTTATCCCCAATTTAAATGAACCGCACTTCGTCGGGTTTACTTTTGTTTTCCCTCATGGCACTCGGAATCACAGGAATGCCAATCTCGAAGGCAGGGGATTCTGAATCATCTCCGCCTGAAATTGTTTCCCCGATTGCCAGAGTCGCAAAACTTGAAGTGAAGCCGACGATTGACGGGATTCTTGATGAGATCGTCTGGAAACAAACGATCGCCATCCAGGACTTTCAGACCTTCGGAGTTAATTATCCCGCTATGGAGCCTACCGAGATCAGATTTGGGTACGATGACGTGAACTTGTATATTTCTGGACGATGTGACGAGTCGCTTCTCATTACCGCAAATCAGACGATTCACGAGGTAAAAACTGCAGCCAAAAGTCGCGATGAAAATGTTTTCGGAGATGATTCTGTCACCTTGATCCTCTATCCTCACGGTGGAGACAATGGCTTCGAGTTTAGCGTCAATGCGGAGGGAGTGATCGCCGACGCGTCCTCGAAAAGATCCAGCTTGTGGAAGGCACGAGATTTCAACTGGAATTCCGAGACCCAAAGCGCGGCCAAAATCAACGAAGGATTCTGGACCTTCGAAATGTCGATCCCATGGTCGGACCTCGGCAAAAAAAAGCCGGTTGAAGGGGACAAGTGGGATGTGGTTCTGGCTCGTCTCGCGAGAGGGCGGGACGAATTTGTCTCGTGGAATCCAACGGCTCCCGTAGGGGTTCACAGCCCGGAACATTTTGGCCAATTGATTCTTGGAGCAACTCAGGTTGGATTTCAAAAAGGAATTTGGAAGCCATTGGAGCCGGGAAAAAACCAACTCGAAGTAGATTTCTCTCCGGGAAGGGAAGGATCGACCGCCTTGATCGTAAGCAGTCAGTTGGCTGGAAACGAAGGGACCACCTCGGCCCGGAACAAAATTACCATCGGAAATCTTCCCCAAAAAGAGACTTGGGAGATGGAAGCCCGGGGGCAGGGAACGCAGCGCTTTGGCTGGAGCGTAAGAGAGGCTAGTACCCTGAGCCCTCTCTACGTATCACCGACAATCAGCACCGAGGTGTCGGATTTCCATTCTATTCTGACACTGAGTACAAGTGGTATTTACAAAGTCTATGCCAATGGTACAATCGTCGCTCAAGGTGCCGGTGCGGATGACGCGAAAATCAGAATTCCCTTGAGACAGGGGAGAAATGCGCTTGCGGTGGAAGTTGAAAGCGGTTGTGCCGAGCTGGCTTTGAATTCCCCGGGCACTCTGAAAAACAAAGCCGTATGGCGGATGGCCCCGACTTCGCAACCCAAAGCGCTTTCAAAAGACTGTGATGACCGGCATTGGGAGGTTGCGCCGGAGCTGAGCCAAGACGAAAAGGGCGACACAATGATCGGTCGAACGGGGCAGAGCATGGTGTTGCGCCACACGCTCCTTGTGAACCAAACAAGAATTTGGCCAATACAAAATCGCGAAATCTATCTGGCGACAGGGGCCCCCCAGTTCATCACCTTTACGGCTCAAGGTATCCCGGAAAAAAATCTTGATCATTGGAAGGTTGATATTCGTGTACCTGCCTTTCTTGAGGTGAAAAACGTCTCCGGGTTTTACGGAAACCACGTATCGGGAAAAGCCAAGTATTCTCTTGAAAAACTTTCGCCAAATCACACTGGAGATTCCGACATGGCGACATATCGTGTTTCAGCCGACCAGTCGATCAAGTATCGCCCGGACGCACATCCCCTGATGCAGATTTTTATCCTTTCGGTTGTCGCCGCAGAGCGAAAGCCAACCGGACTTCCAGAGGACACCTTCCTGGAAATCTCATCGACGGCCAATGACGGAACGGTGACAGAAAACTCTCAACAAGTAAGTCTCAAGTTTCTACCCAAATTGGAGGGACGCCAACCGCAGCAACTGACTTGGGAACTATGGGGATCATTTGGTCCCATCGATAGCGAAGAGGTTCGCCGGGACATTCTCCAGACAAGTCAGGCGTCAGGATTTAACGTAATTGTTTCCGGAGATCGATGGACAAGCGAGGTCGGGAAAGAATTTGGAATCAGAAATCATCTCAACGTTTATTTCAAACCCAGCCGAATTGACTTGGTCTCATTTTTAAAAGAACATCCCGATTCCAAGCTGATTGATCAGGCGGGTGAACCCAGCGACTTCCTGATGTGCACGAGTCAGCTTTTGGAGGAAGGCTGGCCTGCGGTATCGGCGGTGATCAAGGAATTTATCAAGGAGAGAAGCCCTGATGTCGTCTCGTATGACTACGAATATCCTCCTTTGGTCGGTCCGCACTCCTGCTACTGTGAACGATGTCTGACCGCATTTCGAGGATTCGCGAAAATTGCTGACGGGGAAATCTTGGATCCGACGCAAATCGAGACGAAGTATCGTGCCGCATGGGTTGATTTTATGGCCAGGCGTGTTGCCCGGCTGCTTCGCCTGATGAAAGACGCGGTCAATGAGAGCTCTCCTGGTCGCCTTTTCTCGGTCTATAGCGGTTATCAGACCGAGGACAATTCATCGCGATATGGCGTCGATTGGCGGTATGTTGCGGATAGGGATGCCGTGGATGTCGTAGCCTGTGGATATGGACGGCCGGTCGAGGCTGTCGAGAAAACAATTGCGCTCTTCAAAGGAAAGCCGGTTATTTGCGGCGAGCTTCTTCATCCGGTATTCACCAGGCCAAATTTGGAGAAGGTGACAAACATTCTTTCCGCCACCAAAGCCACACTATTGCGAAGGGCCCTGGATGCCACGGGTGGAGTTTTGGTGTACGATCGCGTTTCCATGGATGGGCGTTCGTGGTATGCAGTTGCCGAAACTACACGACTGGTGGCTGACTATGAATCGACATTTTTGAGACATCAATTGGAATCCTTTGCTGAGTTTGATCCGGCGGCGGTTCAACTGTTGCGAGGCGATGACAAGGTGCTGCTCTGTGTCATGAATCAAACGTCCCGCGAAAAAGAGTATGCATTCCGGCTGCCGGAAGAACTTGGACCGGGCCGAGAATACTATAATAAGTCAAATGCCAAAAGTGGAGATATGGTTAAGTTCACTCTGCCTGCGGGAGAAAGTGCGGTCTATATTTTCGATAATTTAAAATGAGCATCGGTTCCACGGAAATGCGGGAGATTGGATCGCTGGCCCGTCGGCTTCGGTCGCGGGCGTTTACACTTGTTGAACTGTTGGTCGTCCTGGGTATCGTTGTTATTCTTGTGGCAATAACTCTTCCCGTTGTTTCAAAAATAAAAGGTTCCGCTGCTAGAATTAGTTGCATCTCAAAACTTAAAAATTTGTGGAAGGATTGGGATGTGTACTCTCGTGATAATAGGGGGATTCTCTATAAAGGAGGAAATACCTGGGTGATTGAGATGTATATGGCCGGCGCTCTCACGTCGGCCGACGAAACCAAATGTCCGGCTACCCATATTAATAGTACAGATGCCTATTTTTATCCCACGCCCTTCTATGGAAGTATCAAGGTTTGGTCAGGTCCCCCGGCACAACCGCTCGGGTACGCCGTAAATAATTTGGTTTTCTATTCTTCGGGCAACGTGCGCTCGGCCTGGAATTTCAAAAAGCTGAGTACGACACCTTTATTTGTGGATGGCCTGGCCTATGGAATTACGGCGGCCGTATGGCAAGATCTGGGCTTTTTGCGTAAGCGAATTTCGTTTCGTCATCAAGGCAGGGCGAATTTCGTTTTTCTGGACGGTCATGTGGAGTCTTTGAGTTCAGACGATCTGGCTTTGGTTGATCCGGAACCATTTTAGGATATTATGAAAAAAGTGAAAGCTATCGAGTTTTTAAAAGATGGCACCCCCTCAGACGCCATCGAGCGGGCCCTCGCCTCTCGCAAGAATCCAGAAGAATCTCTCTCGATCGTCTTGGATACCCAAGACTGGATTATTGATCGAGCCATCCGTCTTCCTTCTCATACGGAACTGATCATTGACGACTGCACCTTGAAACTCGCAGACAACGTATTCGATAATATCATCAGATCTGCCGGGATCAATCCCGACCCGGACAACCCCAATGGAATTTGTCTTTCTGTCGAGCTAGTCAAAAACTTAAAAATCATTGGTTTAAATAAGGCTGTTATTGAAGGCGCGGACCACCCCTTCACCGCAGCCAATCCAAAAACAGGTGTGTCCGAAGAATGGGTCGGAGATTATTTCGGCTGGCGTACCGTTGGCATCTTACTTTCCAACGTCTCGCACTACAAGATTGCAGGGCTCACCATTCAAAAAACGCATTGCTGGGCCATCTCTCAAGATACCGGATGCCGGTACGGACACCTGCATGATCTTGTGTTTAATACCTGCGTCAAAAATGGAGATGGCATTAATTTTAGAAATGGTTCCTCCCACAGCCTCGTCGAAAACATTTCAGGCACCACGAGTGATGACACTGTTGCTTGCACCGCGCTAAATGCCAGTCTTGCGAAAATAGCGTCTATGGATGATTCAAGATACATTTGGTCGATGCAAACAATGGGATTTCCTGAAGTAAATTCCGATACCGAGGAAGCCGATATCCATGACATTACGATCCGAAACGTCACCTCCACGGGCCGACATCACACGGTTATTCTTCTCACCACTTCGCCAAAGATTTACAACATCACGATCGAAAATGTCATCGAGAAGGCCCCTTCCAACCGCACCGCCTGTGTCAATATCTACACCGGCTATGGCATAGGTTACAAAAATGGCAACTTCCACAACATTACAGTCCGCAACGTTGAATCCCTAGGCGCGAAATACGCCGTCATGGTAAATGTCGCGGTCAAAGATGTGCTTTTTGAAAACATCCGGCAGCATAGAAACGATGGTGTCGTTCATCAGTTTAGCGGAAAATCCGACGAATCCGAGAACTTAAGTATAAGATAGTCAGACGATCCGGCTGAGTGGAGAAAAGAAACAAGGATAAAGGGGGCCGCCACAAATTTTATGAGCACACAAAGTAAGTTTCAAACATATCCTCAAACCCTTCGCTGTGCCGTGGTCGGCGCCAGACGAGGAAAAACCTTTATCGAGGCCGCCCAAAATTCCGAAACCGGAATCGAACTCGTCGCGATTTGTGATCAGAGCGAAGCCGCGCTAGCTGAATGGAAGGGGCAAGTGGGCGTTCGTCTCTACACGGACTTCGCGCAACTCCTAAACGATTCGGATGTGGATGCGGTCTGCATCGCCACCCCGGTTCCGAGCCACGCCCGCCAGGCCATTGCCGCACTCGAAGCGGGCAAACATGTGCTGAGCGAGGTTACGGCCGCCTACACTCTGCAAGAATGTCATGATCTGGTTGCTGCCGTGGAGAAAACGGGACTTACCTACATGATGGCGGAGAACTATTGTTATACCGAAACAGCACTTCAAGTTCAGAACATGGCCGAGCAGGGAGTTTTTGGAGAAATTACTTATGCCTCCGGCAGCTACATCCATGACTGTCGCGCTCTGGACTTTACCGCCCCCGGCGATCTGACGTGGCGGGGCGAAATCCATCACTCCCGGATCGCCAATACCTATCCGACTCATTCGGTGGGACCAGTAGCACGTTGGTTGGGAATCAATCGAACCGATTTTTTCCATTCCACCGCAACTTGGCAGAGCCGCAGTCGCGCCCTCCTGCATTATTGCAAAAGAAACCATCCCGAGCGGAGTGAGTATGCCGCACCCGATTTTTGGCGACATCCCGACACAGTCAGCACATCTATTCGGACCGAGAACGGCGTTCTGATTGACCTCCGGGTGGACTGGAGTTCCTCCCGCCCTCATCACATGACCCGCTACGAACTTCAAGGGACTCGAGCGTCTTTTATCGTTCCGGAAGGCCCGGATCCCGAACCTTTGATTTGGATTGAGGATCGCAGTCCGACCAATGACAAAGGCCAAGCTAAAGAATGGGAGCCGCTCTTCAAATATCGTGAGGAATATCAACACCCTCTCTGGCGGGAAAACGGAGCAGCAGCCGAGCAGGCCGGCCACGGTGGCGGCGACTTTTTCGTGCTGCGCGAATTTGCGTCCGCAATTGCAGAAAACCGGTTGCCATTAATTGACGTGTATGATGCCGTCACGTGGTCCTCGATCACGCCACTCAGCATGGAATCCATCGCCAAGGGCAACCTGCCAATAACTGTCCCGAACTTTAAAGAACCTCGCAAGAAATAGCAAAGAACCCGCCTCGCCATTCCCAACCAGAGTCGCTCCATCCCTCGTCGCCGACGCGACAATATTGGTATCTTCTCCGAACTCACCTCGCGCGGCGAAGCTGTTTGATCCTCTCGGCAAGTTGCCGACCGGCGTCCGCGATTTCATTGCGGAGCGCTTCTGAGGACATTGGTGTTCCGCCGAAGGTTGCGACGGTAGTTTGCTCCAGCCGGTCGTCTGTGGCCACAGTGACGTCATAGGTCGCACCGTATTTGGCGACGAGGCGTTCAATGATGCTGTCGGCGGTCTGACCTGCTTTGGAGTAAAAGATCTGCACGCGGCCCGGATCACCGGCCTCGTTCGGGCGGACACCTTTGCCGTCGAACACAACGATGACGTGGCGACCCGAGTTGTCTCGCAGCGTGTCGAGAATGCGTACGAGCTCCGCACGCGCAGCGACCGGATTGCGTAGGTGGTGTGCCGCCAAATCCGGCCACTGAAAGATCATACTATGACCATCGACGATCAGAACGGGTTTTTTTTGGTCATTGGTCATTGGTCATTGGTCATTCGATGTTCGATGTTCGATGTTCGATGTTCGATGTTCGATGTTCGATGTTCGATGTTCGATGTTCGATGTTCGATGTTCGATGTTCTGCCTTTCCTCTTTCCGGCTCAGTGGACAAAGTTGAAATTTCTGCGAAAGTTTTGGTTCTTCATACCCAATATGACTCGTTTTTCATTCCATAAACTCTGCCTTTCGACAATTCTTCTTCTCGCCCTGAGCATCTCGGAGGCGGTCTACGGGCAGGACGGTTTTGCCGCCGAATCCCTTGGGGGGAAGGGAGGAAAAACCGTTTCGGTGAATACGGCCGCCGACTTGACCCAGATGTTGAAGTCGGAAGGCCCTCTCATCATCAAGGTGTCAGGCACCCTTGCCATTGGCAGCGTGGCTGTGGCGTCGCAAAAGACGGTTATCGGCACGGGAAAGAATCCGACGATCGTGGGGAATTTGTATCTTCGCAGTGGGGTCGAGCATGTCATCTTGAAAAATCTGACCTTCACCAATCCGATGAATTCCAAGGGAAAAGGTGGCGGTGACGGGGTGACCATTCGCGGCGGAAAGAAGGTCTGGATTGATCACTGCACCTTTGTCGACTGTGGCGATGGGTGCATAGATATCACCGAGGGTGCCAATGATGTGACCGTCTCATGGTGTAAGTTTTACTATATCAACCAGCCGAAACACCGCTACACCATGCTGGCGGTGGGGCGGGCGGTTAAGAAAAAGAAGAAACGGGACATTAAAGAAGTCCGAGTGACGTTGCACCACAATTGGTGGGGACAGGGTTGCGATTCCCGGATGCCAGCGGCCCGCAAAGCGAAGGTCCACATGTACAACAACTATTTTAACTGCCCGGGGAATTTTTACTGCACCAATGCACGCGCTGATGCCTTGATTTTGAGCGAGAGCAATTATTATCAAGATGTCCAAAATCCCATCTACGCGGAAAGCGGTGGACGCTTGAAGACGAAAGACAACCGTTTTGACAATTGCACCGGGAAGGCCGAGCAACGCGACGATGAGGTGTTTGATCCTCCCTATGACTACGTGGTCGACAATGTCAGTAAGGTGCCGGAAATGGTCCGCCGAAAGGCCGGGGCCCATTAGTAAAACGAGAAGCAATGAAGGGGGATTTAAAAGACGCGCTGCGGTGCCGACTGGATGCGGGAACGTTCTGGATCGGCGAGGTTCAGGTCGTGCCGAACGGACCGGGGGCCGAACTCAGGCATTGCGAGGATCAGGAACGAATTGATCTGGAAACGTGGACCGATCCCTATGAGGCGATTGCCATTGCCCGGTTTGACGACGCCGGTAAATACCGACCGCTGAAGACCGCTCCGAATCTCCGTCACGGTTGGCAACTCGACCTGGCGGAGGCCCGGGAGATCTTGCTCGCTCTGGATTTCCTCTATCCGGCCGCGTTCGCGACGGCGGAAGCGTTCGCCCGGGGCGGATTGATTCCGGTGGATTTGCGCGAAACTCTAGGACGTCAAAGCGGGATGTACGCGGTGGTTCGAAAAATTAATGACGAGCAGGCGCGAGGGTTGGTGGAGAAGGTTTGTCGGGGGACGCCCGGATGCCTGCGGCGGATTCTTTGGAAGGTCACTCCGGCCGACGCGATATCTCTTGGTGCCTCCGGGGAGGAGGACGAAATTCCTCTGCTCTGTGCCGAAGCATGCAATCTCCTGGTGGCGGCAGGGCGGGAAGTGGTCAAAGGCCAGCCTGCGGGGGGCTGATTGCGGGAAGAGGCCTTAGGGAGAAGCTGATTTTGGCAGTCCGATCTGGACCGCACTAGCGTCGAGGGTTTCGCGGATAATGGCTTCTCCCGCATTGGCGGCCTTGGCGAGAAAATCAGACCCGATGAATTCGTCGCGGGCTTTTTGTTCCAAGCTGTGGAAGGCCTTTTCTCGATCTTCGGCAGTGAGTTTGTTCCAAAGACCATTTTCATCCTGCAAAATTCGGAGGTCACTCATGCTGACGGAGAGGATCTTGGGCGGAGGTAAGTCGGCATTGAGCCCAAGGTTGCGGGAATCAATCTGGATGCAAAGAGGGATTTGAAAATCGAATCCGGCCCGGGCGGTGAACGTCGCTTCGATGACAAAAGTCTTCTTGCTGTGCATCCAGGTTTGTTCGGAAGACTCGCGGACCCGGATTTGCTTTTTGGCCGTGACCAGTTCGCTGGCCGGCGTGGTTGCCGCGATGACGACGACCGAATTGACGCGAATCTCCGGGGTGAGGTTGAGGGCATTTTGAAACGCGGTCGCGACGGTCTGAGCCGCCTCCGTGGCATCGTCATAGACCCGCGAGGTGGCCCGCCAGACCACAAGTCCGGTCGCACCGATCGAGAGAAGGGCCACCGCGAGAACCCACAGCAAAATGGTGGCCCCGGCAGGAAGTTGGCGTTTCGGAGGAAGTGAGGCGAGATTAGTCACTGGTAGCAGATTGTTGAAGATCCTGGATCGGAAGAGAATGCGGAGTTACCGTTTGCCATGAAGACAGTCGCGTCAAATCAAGTTTTCTAACTCTGTAAGAATCAGTTCAAGTAGTTGAGTCGGCATTTGGCGTCAGGAAAAGAAAGATGCGCCCCGTTTGCTTCCCATATCTCCGTCGCAATGAGCCACCGTGTCGACCTTCTTCCTGCAATCAGCTTGAATGCGCCCAGCAGACGATTGATCCGCGCCGCGCTGATCCCGGCCATCGCCTCCCTGAGCTCATTGGCTTTTTCCAGATAGCTGACCCAGTCGGTAAGCATGTCCGCCATCCGTTTGCCTCACGGCTAATCCAGCGCCAGTCAGTACTCCTCGCGCCTTCGCTTCTACCCAGTTCCCCTCGGTGGCCGCTTCAATGAGATGCGCCCGACACGCCGGGGATCGAGAAAATGAAATTGCATTTTCATTTTTGAAGAGGTCGCTATGATCCGGCGATGTCTGCCAAGGCCGAAATTCTCAAGACGCTCTCTGGAATATTTTCTCCTTCCGAGATTTTGAGCGAACCCGAGGATTTGATCCCTTATTCCTTTGATGGAACAGCGGTGCTCCAGCAAATGCCGCTGGCGGTAGTTTTCGCGCAGACAGCGGATGAGGTTTCTGCGATTTTGAAGGCGGCCAATGCCGAAGGTTTTCCCATCGTGACGCGCGGATCCGGGACCGGGTTGAGCGGCGGCAGCGTTCCGGTGGAGGGAGGGGTGGTGTTGTGCCTTTCCAAGATGAACCGAATTTTGGAAGTGGATCGAAAAAATTTGACCCTGACGGCGGAAGCGGGCGTGGTCACCGAGGAGATCGCGCAAGCGGCGGAAAAAGCTGGGTTGTTTTATCCCCCGGATCCGGGTTCGATGAAGATTTCTACCATCGGAGGCAATGTGGCCGAGAATTCCGGGGGGTTGCGCGGATTGAAATACGGGGTGACCCGCGATTATGTCATGGGTTTGGAGATCATTCTGCCCGATGGGGAACGAATCTTTACCGGAAATAAATGTGTTAAAGACGTGGCGGGTTATTCGCTCCGGGATCTTTTTATTGGGTCCGAAGGCACCTTGGGTGTCATCACCCAAGTGATGTTGGCTTTAATTCCCAAACCGGCGGCGAGGCAGACGCTTTTGGCGACCTATGACCGGATGGAGGATGCGGCCAATACCGTGTCCGCCATCATTGAGGCCAAAATCATCCCTTGCACATTGGAATTTTTGGATCGGGTGACGGTCAATTGCGTGGAGGATTTTGCCAAAATTGGCTTGCCGCGGGAAGCGGCGGCAGTCTTGTTGATGGAGAGCGATGGCCATCCGGCCGCGGTGGAAGAAGAAGCCCTGCGGATGGCGGAGATCGCCCGAAACTGTGGAGCTAAAGAGGTGAAGATTGCCGCTTCAGAAGAAGAGGCCCTCCAGTTGGCTTCGGCCCGGCGGGCGGCCTTTTCCGCCTTGGCCCGGCTGGCTCCGACCACGATTCTGGAAGACGCCACCGTGCCTCGGAGCGAGTTGGCCCGGATGGTCTCGTTCATTCAAGGTGTGGCCGAAAAATATCAACTCAAAATAGGCACCTTCGGGCACATGGGAGATGGAAATTTACACCCCACTTTTTTGACTAATGAGAAAAACGTCGAGGAAATGCACCGGGTCGAGCTGGCGATGAAGGAGATTTTTGATTTTGCGATCAAACTGGGCGGCACCATCACAGGAGAACATGGGGTCGGATTAGCCAAGAAAGCCTTTCTGAAAGATGCGATCGGCGACATGAACCTTGAAGTAATGCGGCGGATCCGGACGGCCTTTGATCCCAACGACATCCTCAATCCAGGGAAAATCTTTTGATGAACCGAAGATCGAAGATCGAGCCTTCAATGTCGAACGTCGAAACCGCTGAGAAAAGGAGGCAGAAATGACTTCACCAGACGGCGCTGGAGACTCGAACCTCGACGTTGAGCGTTCTGCAAAACCCTCCAGCTTGCTTCGCGAGCTGGACTACGCGGTTTTGCAGCAGTGCATGCACTGTGGGATGTGTTTGCCGACTTGTCCGACCTACGACGACACGAAAGTGGAGCGAAATAGTCCCCGGGGCCGGATCGCGTTGATGCGGGGGATTGCCGACGGAAAAATCGAACCCACGAAGACTTTTGCCGACGAGATGTATTTTTGTCTCGGATGCCTCGCCTGCGAGACCGCCTGTCCGGCCGCAGTCGATTACACGCAACTTTTCGAGACTGCGCGGGCCGATGCCGAGCGATCCGGGGTCTTGCAAAGTCCGCAGCGTGATCTCATTCGCACCGTGATTTTGAAGGGATTGTTCACCCGGCCGCGCTTGTTGCGCTTGGTCGGACGGTTCTTATGGCTTTATCGCGCGAGCGGGGTGCAAACGGCCTTTCGGGCTTTACATCTTAACCGTCTGTTGCCTTATCGCTTCCGGGAGTTGGAGCGGATGACGCCACAAGCCCAAGCCCGGTTTTCTCATCAGCTCATTCGGCCGGTCGAGCGCCCGGCGGGTGAGGTTCGTCATCGGGTCGGGATGTTGACCGGATGTGTGCAAGATCTAGTGTTTTCGCAAGTCAATCGCGACACGGTGGAAGTGCTCCAGGCCAATGGCTGTGAGGTTCATACTCCGGCAGTGCAATTTTGCTGTGGTTCGCTCCACGCTCACAATGGAGAGGTGGAAACAGCCCGCGAACTGGCTCGGCGACAGTTAGATGCCTTCGATTTGGAGGGACTGGATGCCATCATCACCAATGCGGCGGGGTGCGGATCGCATCTGAGGAACTATGACCATTTGCTCCACGACGACCCGGAATATGCCGAACGTGCTAAGCTCTGGTCGGTCAAACTCAAGGATATCCACGAGTGGCTCTGCGAAATTGGAATCCGCACGCCCACCTCGACTCCGGTCCCTCAAACCGTGACCTATCATGAGGCCTGCCATTTGTGTCATGGACAAAAAATTACCCGTCAACCCCGAGAAGTTCTCAAAGTGATTCCGGGTTTGATCTTGACCGAACTCGCGGAGTCGACCTGGTGCTGTGGCAGCGCGGGAATTTATAATATCACCCAACCGGAGATGGCGGCCAAATTGCAGAAACGCAAGATGGGACATATCGCCGAGACCAAGGCGCCTCTGGTGGCCACGGCCAATCCCGGGTGTCATTTGCAATTGGAAAGTGGAGCAAAGAAATTTTTCCTCGATGTTTCGGTCCAACACCCCGTCAGTCTCCTCGCGGCGGCCTACCGGGCGGAGGAAGGCCAATGATTTTTTTCGGCCTGACTTGGATTGTCCCGGTCGTCACGATCTTGGTTCAAGGACTGGGAGTCTTCTTTGCCCTTCGGGCGGTGATGGTGGCCCGGACCCCTCAGTCCGCCATTGGCTGGGGACTGGCATTGTTGATTTTTCCCTGGCTGGTGATTCCGCTCTTTTTGATTTTTGGCGAGTCCCGCTTTTCCGGCTATATTCTCGCGGGATCGGGGAAGGTTCCAGAACTTGATGCGGCCCGGAGCAAGATCCTGACGGCCTTGTCCGAACACCGGATTGCCCTGCCCGTGAAATACCGGGACATGCAGGAACTGGCCGAAGAATTGCGGAAAATTCCGGTGGTGACCGGGAACCGGACCAAGCTTCTGGTCGATGGGGAGGAAACCTTTGCGGCCATCTTTGCCGCGCTGGAGGCCGCGCAAACTTATGCAGTGGTTCAGTTTTACGTATTCCACGACGATCAATTGGGACGAAAAATGAAATCCGTCCTCCTCGATGCAGCCAAGCGGGGGGTGCGTTGTTGGGTTTTGTACGATAAAGTGGGATCGAAGGGATTGCCGGTTTCCTATGTCGAGGAATTGCGGGCCGCGGGTGTCCAGATTGAGGCGTTTGTGACCAATCGGCAGATTGGGCGGCGCTTCCAAATGAATTTTCGCAATCATCGCAAGGTAGTGATTATTGACGGCCATACGGGTTTTCTTGGAGGCCTCAATGTGGGCGACGAATATATGGGGAAGGGTCCATTGGGCGCGTGGCGGGACACCCACATGATGATCGTGGGGCCGGCGACTTTGGCCTTGCAGGTGTCCTTTTTGGAGGACTGGTATTATGCCGACAACAGCGTTCCGGAATTACCGGTTCAGCCGGTCGAGGCCGGCAGTGAGGATGCATTGGTTTTTGCGTCCGGGCCCGCCGAGACCTGGGGGGCAATTTCTGCGGTGTATTGCGAGATCATTCACGATGTGCGCAAGCGGCTCTGGATCGCGAGCCCGTATTTTGTTCCGGATCCCATGCTGCGGGGAGCCTTGGCCCATGCGGCTCTGCGGGGGGTGGATGTTCGGATCATTTTGCCCCAAGGGATCGATCATCTTCTGCCGTGGTTATCCTCCTTCACCTATTACCCTCAAATGCAGGACGCCGGAGTCAAAATTTGGCGCTACCAACCCGGGTTTATGCATCAAAAGGTGCTCCTGGCAGATGACGACCTAGCCATCGTGGGCTCCGTCAATATGGACTATCGTTCCTTTATGCTCAACTTCGAGCTCGCAGCGGCGGTGCGGAATCCTGGTTTTGCCCGCGATGTGGAGAAGATGTTCGAGGCGGATTTCGCCCGGAGTCTGCCAGAAGCCGTGGGCAAATTCGAAAACTCCAGCTTCCTCTTCCGAGCCAAATGCCGCCTCGCCGCTGTGATGAGCCCGGAGCAGTGAAAAGCGACAAGGGGATTACCAACAGTTGCTGAAAGCTGGAGGCTTGCCACGGTTTTTATCCTCACCCCTATTTATTCCGTGGAAGAAATCTTCGCCTCAGTGGAGTCGTTGTTTTAATCTGCTCGATAACTGATGCTTCACCCAGGGGGATCGGTAAATTGAATATGGCAGTACCCATCAAAGTGCTTTTTGTCTGCGGAAGAAACCGAAGGAGAGGCCCGAGAGCAGAACGGCTATTTCGGGACGATCCGCAGCTGTTGGTACGATCGGCCGGGACGAGTGAGAGTGGTAAGAGAAAGGTCACCGAAAAGGACCTGATCTGATCTGGGCTGATCTTATTCTAGTCATGGAGCCAAAATATGCCGCCCAGATCCGACCCATGTTTCCGCGGGAATCCCTCCCTCCCTCCCATCCGATCTCTTGAGATCCCCGACGACTATGAATTTATGGCCCCTGAGTTGGTCGAGATCCTCACTGGTGCCGTAAAAACTGTGGAGAGCACCCCCGAGAAATCGAATAGAAGGCGATAATACGCGGGACTGACCCCGAGGCTGTCATTCTGAACGAAGCCTTCAACCGCTGTCTGCGGTTTATTCCTCTTCCTCGTCCTGGGCGCCTTTTTTGTAGGTCCGGCCACGAAGTTTTCCTTCAATGAAGGCGTCGATGTCTCCGTCCATCACCGCCTGGATATCGGAAGACTGGACGCCGGTGCGGAGATCCTTGACCATTTGATAGGGCTGAAAGACATAGGATCGAATCTGATTGCCCCAGGCGATGTCTCCTTTTTCACCGTATTGGCGTTCGATCTCGGCCCTTTTTTTATCGGCGTCGAGTTGAAAGAGTTTTGCCATGAGCATGCGCATGGCGAGTTCGCGATTGCGGCCTTGGCTGCGTTCGGCTTGGCAGGCGACGACAATGCCGGTAGGCATGTGGGTAATGCGGACGGCGGTTTCGACCTTGTTGACGTTTTGCCCGCCCTTGCCCCCGGAGCGGTAGGTGTCGGTTCTTAAGTCGTCTTCGTTGATTTCGATCGGGATATCGTCCACTTCGGGGACCACATCGACACTTGCGAATGAGGTGTGTCGGCGTTTGGCGGAGTCGAAAGGAGAAATCCGCACAAGGCGATGCACGCCGATTTCATTTTTGAGGTAGCCGTAGGGATGATCGCCGGAGACCCGCAGGGTGACTGATTTGATTCCAGCTTCATCGCCGATTTGGATGTCCACGGTTTCGGTCTTGAGGCCGCGGCGTTCCATCCAGCGAGTGTACATGCGGAGGAGAAGATCGGCCCAGTCGCAGGACTCGGTGCCACCGGCCCCGGCATGGATGGTGAGAAAAGAGGGGTTCTTGTCGAACTCACCGGAAAGAAGCATCTGAAGCTCAAATTTCTCCAAGTCGCGAAGAATCGCGGCATATTCGGAGCGTACTTCGGCGATGGCCTGGGTCTGATTTTCAGGTCTCTCTTCGGCGGCCAGTTCCTTGAGAAGCTCAAGGTCTTCGGTCCGCGTGGTCAAAGCCTGGAAGGGCTGAATTTTGCCTCTCAGGGAGGAAACTTGTTCGACATTGCGTTGGGCTTCTTCGCGATGGTTCCAGAAGTCGGGTTCCGTCATGCGGGCCTCGGCTTCAGCGAGGCGTTGGGTGAGGGCGGGCAGGTCAAAGAAACCTCCGCATTTCCGCGAGGCGCGTGGAAACTGCAGAGGCATCAATCGTTTCAAGTTCGTCGATCATGGATAAGGGAAGACAACTATCAGAGACCACCCGGAATGACAAAGGGCGGTTGATTTTTTTTTGTTGGGGGAGGGGTGGGTTTGGCGTCGAGCCGGAAAATGGTCTCACCCTCCTTCATTAAATCCAGTTTATCGCGGGCGAGCGTTTCGATATAAAAGGTGTCGTTCTCGAGGAGAAAGACTTCCCTTTCGCGTTTTTTGTGCAGGAGTTGCTGGGCGTCGAGTTCGGATTTTTTTTCGTCGAGGTTGTGGGTCATCGTCTTGCGCCGGATGAGTTCGGGCGAAAACCAGAGGACGACACCCGCGACGATGAGCGTGGCGATGAGGACGACGAGGATGCGGTTGAGCGCGTTCCAAAAGGCGGGGTCCTTCCGACGTTTGGTCGGGGGGGTTTTCATGGATTCTATCCCATCTTGCCGCCGTAAACGGCGTTGTCGCCGAGGAGTTCCTCGATGCGCAGGAGTTGGTTGTATTTCGCCACCCGGTCGGTGCGGCAGAGGGAACCGGTCTTGATCTGGCCGGCATTGGTGGCGACGGCGATATCAGAAATGGTCGTGTCCTCGGTCTCTCCGGAGCGATGGCTGATGACGGTGGTGTATTTGTTTTCTTTGGCCAGCTCGATGGCGTCGAGCGTTTCGGTGAGGGTGCCAATTTGGTTGACCTTGACGAGGATCGAGTTGCCGACCCCGAGGTCGATGCCTTTTTGGAGGAAGGAAACATTGGTGACGAAGAGGTCGTCGCCAACGAGTTGGACGGAGTCGCCTAGCGCTTTGGTGAGCAATTTCCAGCCGTCCCAGTCGTTTTCATCACAACCGTCTTCAATTGAGATGATGGGGTATTTCGAAGTGAGGGCCTTATAGTAGTCTACCAACTCGGAGGCTGAGTAGCGGGAACCGTCGCCTTTTTTGAAAACGTATTGTTTCTTCGCTGGGTCGTAGAATTCGCTGGAGGCGACATCGAGCGCGAGGAAAACCTGCTGCCCGAACTTGTAGCCGGCGGCCTTAATCGATTTGGCAATGGTTTCGATGGCGTCTTCCACCGAAGTGAAAGCGGGAGCGAAGCCGCCTTCGTCACCAATGGCGGTGGAGAGGTTGCGTTTTTTGAGTTCGTCTTTGAGAGCGTGAAAGATTTCCGTGCCGGCCCGGAGAGCTTCGGAGAAGGTGGGGAACTCCTTGGGAACAATCATGAACTCCTGGAAATCTATGGGAGCATCGCTGTGAGCGCCGCCATTAATGATGTTCATCATGGGCACGGGCAGCACTTTGGCATTGGGCCCACCGAGATAGCGGAAGAGGGGCTGTCCGATTTGCTCGGAGGCGGCTTTGGCGGCGGCCAAGGAGACCGCAAGAATGGCATTGGCCCCGATCTTCTTTTTGGTTGGGGTGCCATCGACGGCCAGCATGGTTTGATCGAGGGTCAGTTGATCGAGGGCGTCGAGACCGACCAGTTCCGGCGCCATGCGGGCAACATTTTGGACCGCTTTGGTGACGGCCTTGCCGAGATAGCGGGATTTGACCCCATCGCGGAGTTCGACCGCTTCATGTTCGCCGGTGGAGGCACCGCTGGGAACGGCAGCGCGTCCGACGGCTCCTCCGCAAAGTTCAACGTCGGCTTCGACGGTGGGATTTCCCCGGGAGTCAAGGATTTGGCGGGCGGAAATGGCGGTGATCGTGGTATTGGACATAGGGATGAAAAAAACGTGTTGCGAGAATGTCGCGACGAGACAATCTGGCAAGCACATTTCCTCAAGTTTTCCAGCTCGACAATCTGCGCCCTGACGGCACTTTTCCGGCATGTTTCGGATCAGGTGTCTTTGCGGGGGAATCGTTCTCTTGATTGCTGGCTGTGCCTCCGGAGACTTTCCCGGGTACAAGCACAGCCCCTATTCCGTCCGGGGTGAGCGGTATGTCCCCATGGCTCCGGCCGATGCCCCCGGATATGTTGAGGAGGGGGTGGCTTCCCATTACAGGGAAGGGTGGCTGTTTTTCCCCGGACAAACCGCTTTGGGCGAAAAGAGTTGGGGCTGGAGTTCGGGTGGCGCTCACAAAACTCTGCCGCTTCCGTGTCGGGTTCGGGTGACCAATTTGGCCAATGGCAAGAGCCTGGTCGTGCGGCTCAATGATCGCGGGCCCTTTGTGGCCGGACGAAACCTGGATGTGACCGGCCCAGTGGCCAAAAAACTCGGGTTTTATGATGCCGGTTTGGCGCCGGTTCGGATTGAGGTTCTCAGTGTTGGAGATGGTCGCCAGCGGATCTCCGAGCGTCGGCACGCCATCCCGGTTCGTGCGGCCACCCTGGGGGATCCCACGATGGGGGTTGCTCCGGGGCCGCCCCGAAATGGCGGGCAGCCATCATCGCGGGTTCCAAGTTTGAACCCTTGAGCCCTTGAAAATCGAGAGCTGGTTTCATCTTGCGGGCTCGAAAGGGGATAACGAGGTCCCGCATTTCAGGTTTCACTTTTGGGGTGATTGGGGGGTGTTGGGTGGAGTTGGGGATTTAAATATGCTGTTCCCGGAATCGGGAATTGTCTAGATCTGCGAGATGGGTCGCACCGCTGTCATCACCATTACGATGTTTGTATTCCTGATCTTGGGAAATATGGCGCTGATTGTTTTGTCGGGAGCGAACGCCGTTTCATCCCATGACCTTTCCCATTTTCTGGCGCGGCAAGGTTGGTGGCTGCTCCTGATGCCGGCCGGATGGGCGCTTTTTGCCAATGTGGCCGGCCACGTCAATCGGGGAATCCTGAGCTTGCCAATCGCTCATGCCTTGGGGTGTCTCCTCGGGGCCGCTGTGGTGGTGGCCTATGGGGTGGCGATTTTTTTGTCCTAAATCGAGAGGGAGGCGGGGAGTAATTTTCGCTCAGGCGATCGGGCGATTGACAGGGAGCCGCTGACCACGCAATCTCTGGTCGAATCTTTTAAAAATATCATGGCACTATCCGTTGGCAGTAAAGCACCCGATTTCACCCTCAAGACCCTCGGCACCGAAGGCCCGGAGGACGTCACCCTCAGCGCAAATTTTGGCCAGCGGGCCACGGTGCTCCTCTTTTTTCCACTCGCCTTTACCGGCGTTTGCACGCAGGAGCTTTGCGATGTGTCGGCGGGCTTGCAGGCCTATAAGGATCTCAATGCCGATGTCATCGGTGTGAGCGTGGACAGTCCCTTCGCCCAGAGCGCCTGGGCCAAGCAGGAAAAAATTTCTATCAAGCTGGTCAGCGATTTGAACAAGGAAACCACGGCTGCCTATGACGTGGTTTTTCCGGGACTGGCCGGGATCGGTGACACCTCCGCCCGGGCCGCCTTCGTCATTGGCAAAGATGGGGTCATTCACTACAGCGAGCAGACGCCGGCCCCGACGGATTTGCCGGACTTCGAAGCGGTCCGCAAGGCTCTGGGTGCCTTGGCGTAAGCCTAGGCTGGGCGCAAATTGCGCTATCGTTTCCGAAAAGTTCTGCTAGGCTGTTGCCCGTGAAAGCGATTGCCGGTTTGTGCCTGTTGGTGTTCCTCGCTGCGAATGGATTCGCGCAGGACGAAGTTGTTGATGCGACCGATCTGGATGCCCTTCGGGCCAAAGCCGGCATGGATGCGACCGTTGAGGGATTGGTTCATGACATCGGGACCACCAAGGACTCGAGTATCACTTTCATTAATATTGGGATGCCCAAAAAGGAGGGATTTGTTGCCCTTGCCTTTCAGAAAGATTACGCGGCTTTTCCTGATGGCTTTGATAAATATCGGAACCAGAAGGTACGGGTCAAAGGCCTGGTGAAACTCTACAAGTCAGAGATTCCCCAGATTATTTTGAGTTCGCCGGATCAAATTGAGATTGTCACCGAATAGGGACGCGGAGACCCAGGGACGCGGCTGCAGCGGATCCCAGCGGAGCTCGAACGGCCGGGTTTTCAAACACAGGGTTCAGCTCTTCTGCAAGATTCGTTCGGCGTACTTGGCGAGAATGTCGAACTCGATGTTGACCGGATCGTTTATGGCCAACTGACCGAGATTGGTTTTCTTCAGCGTGTGGGGAATGATCCAAACGGCCAGCGATTCGTCGCTGAGTTCACCCACGGTGAGACTGACGCCGTTGATGGCGATGGAGCCCTTCCAGGCCAGATAATGAGAAAGCTCCCGAGGGATCTGGATTTTCAGTTTGAGATCTTTTCCGCTTGCATCAGCTTGGAGCACGGTGCCGACGGCATCGACATGGCCCTGAACAAAGTGGCCGCCGAGGCGGGCATCGGCCCGGAGAGCCCGCTCGAGATTGACCGGATCGCCTGGCCGGAGATGGCGCAGGTTGGTTCGGACGAGTGTTTCCTCGAGAAGGTCAAAGACGAGCTGGTCCCGGCGATGCGATGTGAGAGTGAGGCAGCACCCATTGACGGCGAGGCTATCGCCGATGTGAATGTCCCGGTTGACTCTCGTGGCCACGATGATGAGTTGGGTGCTGGCGGCGGACTGCCGGATCCAAAGACATTCGCCCACTTCTTCGACAAGGCCGGTAAACATCAGCGAGGGGCTCTGGGGGAGGTGGAAAACGGTTGGGTCGGCGACATGGCAATTTTTTCTTGGCTTAGGTGAACAATTCTGAGGCTGGCGGAGGATGCCCTTTCCGGGCGCATGGACTCAAGAGCTTAAAACGGCGCCTTTACGGGAGACCGGACCATGGAGATTTCCACCGACACCTTTTTGCCCGGTTCGATTCGCCATTTTGGCTCGACAGAAGCTCACCGGGGGCGTCTTTTGGAGGAACGCGCGGTACCTGAATTTTCTTCACAAGAAGCCGCGTTCTCATGATCGATAATTCACTTCAAAAGCGAAAAGCGTTTTTTCGGCCGAAGCTGCTCGATTGCCTTCCCGGCTACACCGCGAAACAATTTTTTGCGGACCTAAACGCCGGTTTGACGGTGGGTGTGGTCGCGCTTCCGCTGGCGATGGCCTTCGCCATCGCTTCCGGTGTCAAACCCGAGGCAGGGATCTTTACCGCCATCATCGCTGGGTTTATTATTTCGGTTCTGGGTGGGTCCCGGGTTCAAATTGGCGGCCCGACCGGAGCGTTCATCATCGTTGTTTTCGGTATCCTGGCGAAATACGGGGCGGTCAATCTCATGATTTGCACCATGATGGCGGGGCTCATGCTTTTTGCCCTGGGAGCTTTGGGGCTTGGGACGGTCATCAAGTTCATTCCCTATCCGCTCACCATGGGATTCACCAGCGGAATTGCCGTCCTCATTTTCAGCACCCAGGTCAAAGATTTTTTCGGACTCTCTGTAGATCAGGTTCCGGCTGAATTCCTGGAAAAAATCAGGGTGCTCGGGGGGCAATTTTCCACCTTGCAATGGCCGACTCTGGCTCTGGCCCTGGGCTCGTTGCTCATCATTGCTTTGTGGCCGCACCGCTGGGCCCGGCGGGTGCCGGGTTCGATCGTCGTGGTCATTCTCGGCACCGCCCTCGTGATGATTTTTCAGATTCCGGTCGAAACGATTGGCAGTCGCTTCGGCGGGATCCCGCAAGGTCTCCCGAAGTTCATCATGCCCGAACTTTCCTGGAGTACGATCCAATATCTCTTTCCTCCGGCTCTCACCATCGCTCTCTTGGCGGCGATCGAATCCCTGCTCTCGGCCGTGGTGGCCGATGGCATGATCGATGATCGCCACGATTCCAATCAGGAACTCATGGCCCAGGGCATCGCCAATCTCGTCTGTCCGCTTTTTGGCGGGATTGCGGCTACGGGAGCCATCGCCCGCACGGCCACCAATGTCAAAAATGGCGGGCGGACTCCGGTGGCGGGTGTGATCCATGCGCTCACCCTGTTGGTGATTCTCCTCGTGGCCGCACCGCTGGCCAAATATATTCCTTTGGCCACTCTAAGTGCCGTCCTGGTTGTGGTGGCATTCCACATGGGAGGATGGAGCCACTTCAAACGCCTTGGGCAATGGCCCAAGAGCGATACCGCCATTTTTCTGGCCGCCTTTGGATTAACCGTGCTTGTCGATCTCACCGTGGCGGTTCAGGTCGGCATGGCCGTCGCGGCCGTGCTTTTCATCAAAAATATCGCGGATTCCACCGAGATTACCGAGGTGGACGAACGTACCGACACGGAGGGAGCCCATCATTCCCTGGTGGGGAAAGTGATTCCGCGCGGGGTGCTTATTTTTCGAGTCTTTGGAGCGTTCTTCTTTGGAGCGACCGACAAATTGGAAACGGCCCTCCAAAGCGCCCATAGGGAGCCAAAAATTTTGATTTTGCGAATGCGGAAAGTCGTATCGATGGATGCCTCGGGTCTCAATGCCCTCGAAGGCCTCCTTGCCCGGCTGGAGAAGAAAGGCGGCCACCTCATTCTTTCCGGCCCGCATACCCAACCCTATCTCGTGATGGAAAAAGCTGGTTTCATTCGGGAGCTGGGCGAGGAAAACGTCTGCCCGCACATCGACGCCTCCCTGGCCCGCGCCCGGGTACTTCTCGACCAGAAATCATAGTGGTCGTTCGGGGATTTTCCTGTCCACCAGGTGCTTTTCAGCTTCAGACATCCTGAGCTGCGGGGAATCTGACCGGCCTCAACGTGGCCGGTTAGAGGGCGCTCGGTCGCGTTGTAGCCGGGGACGGTGACCCCAGACCGTTGCGACCTCGGTCATTTTTCGACTCACTCTGATTCCTGATCTCCCCAACTTCCTTGGAACGGGTCAGGATGTCTGAGCTTGCACGCATCGGCAACAAAAGAGAGCGTTCGCACGTGATCTTTCGATGGATAGGAATAGTGGCGGTTCTGGGGCTGGCGGGGTGTGCAACTCCGGAGCCAGTGCCCGAGCGAAGAGCGGAGCCGGTCGTGGCCGGGCAACCCATGGGATCCCCAGCGGTCTGGCCGGTCGGAGCACCGGAGATCAGAGCCCGACATGCCATTCTCATTGATGCCCGCACGGGCCGCACTCTCTTTCAGAAGTTTGCTGACAGCGAGGTGCAAGTGGCCAGCACGCAAAAACTGGTCACGGCTTTGCTGGTCACGGAACGGGGAAACCTTGACCAACGGTTTGTCATTGCCAGCGCAGATTGTGCGGTCGAGCCAGGGAAGTTGGGCTTTCGGCCCGGACAATCTTATTCCCGGCGCGAACTTTTGACCGCGATGATGGTGAAGAGTGAGAACGACGCTGCGGCCGCTTTGGCCCGGGATCATTCCGGAAGTGTGTCGGCTTTTGCCGAGGAAATGAACCGGAAAGCCTGGGAGGTCGGAGCGCGCAATTCGCATTTTCTCAACCCGCATGGCTTGCCGGCTGCGCAGCATTCCACCGCGCGTGATATGGCCCGAATCGCTTATCGGGTCTATCGCGAGCCGGAACTCCGGCAGATGATGCTTCGGCCGTCCTTGACCTTTGTCTTTTCCAATGGACGAACCAAGCATCTGGAAGCGACCAACAAATTGCTCAAGCGTTCGCCCATCTACAACGGAATGAAGACCGGATATACCTTTGCCGCGGGCCGATGCTTGATCTCGAGTGCCTCCACCGGAGGCCGGGACGTGATTCTGGTTCAACTAGGCAGCAAGACTTCGTCTATCTTTGACGATGCGGAACGACTCATGGCTTGGGGGCTTTCCCAAGTGGGCCCATCCTTCGGTTCGCTGTAAGATCAGGGCAAAAGATCAGGGGTGTTTTGGGGGAAGCTTAATCTGGGAGAGTACTTTTTCCGGGATGCCCTCAATGTGCTTGTCTCGATAAACCAGCTTGAGTTCGTGGCTCTTGGCGCAAGCGGCAATGAGAAGGTCGGTCAAGTGAATGCGGGCTGGACATTGAGCGCGGAGAAGGAGAGCCGCTTTGCCTACCGTGTCGTCAATCGGGACGGGAGCATCCAGAGCGTCTCGATAAAAGCCGATGATTTTTTGGGCATCGGCCTTCGAGTAATCGGAGCGTCCGATCACGAGTTGGAATTCTACCCAAGACACCACGCTGATCCTGGATCGTCCTCCTTCGGCGCTGATGCATCGGTCGACGATATCCTCACCCGGTTCCTGCAGGAGGTGCGCAAGGACGGCTGAGGTGTCGAGCAAATGGGCAGGTTTCATACCAGGGGACCATTTTCCCGCTGCCAGGCCCGTTCACTTTCGAACGTCTTCGCAAGCTTCGACGCGGCCCGCGAGTTTTTTGCGGCAATAGCCTGCGCTTCTCGCAGCCCCGCCATGGGATCCGGAAGAATTTTGGCGGTAATGATCGAGGGGTCGCCCGTCTCGACCCACTCCAAACGCATGCCAGTTTTGATGCCATGCTTTCGAGCCAACCGCGCCGGGATTGTCGTCTGAAGCCTTCCGGTAACAGTCGAGGTCAGGGATGGCTCAAGGAGTTTCATTTGCATGACATAAGATATTCAATGAAGAACGGTCTTCAAGGGGAATTCCTTGCCTTGCATCTGGTGTGACGGTTCGTTTATCCAGCGTCGACTGATCGAAAATGCCTTTGGGTCAGCGCCATTTGATCGAACCCCCGATGGCTGGTCGTTGATCCTTGGAGGGGGCGGCCCCTCTGAGAACGGCCTCAAGGGCGGCCCGCATTTCCACGCCTGTGACGGGATGTCCATTGCCGGGAGTGCTGCCGTCAAGACGCCCGCGATAGGCGAGTTTTCGATCGGCATCATAGAGAAAGAAATCCGGGGCGCATTGGGCGTCGTCGTCCCGGGCGGTTTGCTGGGAGGAGTCTGGTTGTGGGCTTCGGTAAGCATGGAGGGATATTGCCCGAAGACAAGTGGGTTGGCAATCCGGTCGGAGGCGAGCCGTGGGGAGGAGTTCCTTCAGCGAAGGGTTGACCGCGTCGGGGTGCTGCGTCAGCCTGCGCGGCAGATGACACCAATCCATATTGCCCGCAACCATCAATCGATGGGAAAATTCTCTGCCGACGCTGTGGCGGAAGGATTGAAGTCCGGAAAATTTGTTCCCACCGATCTCGCTTGGAGAGAGCCGATGGAGGCCTGGAAGCCACTAGCCGAATTCCAGGACTTGCCGGAAGTGGAAGACGAGGAGGAGAACGATGACCTGGGCGATGTCCACGGAGAATCGAAGGAGGCCGCGCGTCCCGAGCCGTCCGGTGGTGAAGAGCCGGCTTGGGAGCGGCGGAAGACGCTGGGCGGATTTTCGGCCATGATCCAGTCGGCACAGCAGATTCTGGGAGCGCCAGCGGCCACCTTTCGGGCGATGAAAAGCGAGGGCGGATTTTCTGGCCCCCTGGGGTATTACGGCATCTTGTTCACTTTGACCACTTGGGTGGCCGCCGGGTACCAAATCATTGCTTTGCGCGTCAATCCTTCGGCGGTGCTGGGCGAATTTTCGGCCAAAATTTCCGCGGCGGAGATGGAACAAAGTCTGGGGATATTTATGGCGCTGACTCCATTGATCGCCGTGCTGGGAGCCTTTTTGGGAGCGGCTGTACTTCATGCGGCCTTGCTGGTTCTGGGCGCGGCCAAAAAGCCGTTTGAAGCGACGTTCCGAGGGTGGTGTTATGCGGCGGCTTCGGCTTCGCTGCTCCAGTTGATTCCGCTTTGCGGCGGGATGATGTATTTGATGATCGCGGTCGTCTTGCTGGTGATCGCGCAGCGGGAGATTCATCAAGTCAGCACCGTCCGGGTCGCCGTGGCGGTGGTGTTGCCGGCCGTGGTCGGGTGTGGGCTGTTTTTAGGGCTCTATGTTAGTTTGGTGTAAGATTGTTCGTGTCAGTCCAGAAAGGACATCTGGAAGAATTTTTCCTCGGTCCGCGGAGTTTCTCCCGGAGGGGATTCTGCCAGGACCACCCGAATCGGGAAGGCGGGGCTGGCTTCGTCCTGGCGGGCGCAATGAATCTGAGGGCAGTTTGGGCGTTTGCTTAGAACCTGCTGGATTTGTTCGGTGGCCCGCTGGGGGGAATTGCAGTCGCGACTGAGGTGGGCAAGGATAAGGTATTCGAGGGGCGCATCGAGTTCGGCCAGGAAGCCGGCCGCGGCGACATTGGAAAGGTGGCCGTGCCGGGATTGAATCCGTTGTTTCACTGAGATTGGGCGGCGGGTATCTCGGAGAAGGAGTTCCTCGTCGTAGTTGGCCTCGATCAAGAGCCCTTGGATGCCGCGAAGGTTTTCGTAGACCTTGGAGGTGGCATGGCCCAAATCGGTGAGGACTCCGAAACAGGCTCCGTAGGCCGAGATACGGAACCCGACCGGATCGGCGGCATCGTGAGGAACCGAAAAGGAACGAATGGAAAAGTCGGCCAGGGCGAAGTCGGTGCCATTTTGAAAAATCTTCCATTCCGAATGATCCAGTCCGCCGTCCTGAAGGGCCCGGGCGGTGAGCGCGTTGCAATAGACGGGCACGGCATGGCGACCGAGAAGAACTTTGAGCGAGCGGGTGTGGTCGCCATGTTCGTGGGTCAGGAGGACTCCCGCGAGCGTCTCCACAGCCACCCCGCAGGCCTCGAGGCGCGCTTTCAACTGGCGGGCACTGAGGCCGGCATCGACGAGGAAGGCCGATTGCCCGCTCCGAATGAGCGTGGAATTGCCGGCGCTGCCACTGCCGAGGGTGATCACTTCGAACATGCCGGGAGTGTAGGCGATCCGGGGACGGGGTAAAAAAGAAATCAGTCGGAAATTGCCGATCCCGGTTCCTCCATGGCAACCTGCCGCATGCATCAGTACCAACGCCTTCTTCGCCACGTGCTTGAAACCGGCAAAACCCGGACCGATCGGACCGGCACGGGCACGATTTCGGTCTTCGGAGCCCAGGAACGCTTTGATCTCCGGGACTCGTTTCCGCTTTTGACCACGAAAAAACTTCATCTCCGTGCGATCATTCATGAGTTGCTTTGGTTTTTGAAGGGAGACACCAATGTGCGCTATTTGCAGGAAAATAAGGTTTCCATCTGGGACGAATGGGCTGATGCCAATGGCGATCTGGGACCGGTCTATGGCGCCCAGTGGCGAAGTTGGCAGGCAGCTGACGGAACGACCGTGGATCAAATCGCGAAAGTGATCGCCGCGATTCGTGCCACCCCGGACAGTCGCCGGCTGATCGTGAGTGCGTGGAATCCCGGAGAGATTGACCGGATGGCCCTGGCGCCCTGCCACGCTCTTTTTCAGTTTTATGTCCAAGATGGCGAATTGAGCTGTCAGCTCTATCAACGCAGCGCCGATCTCTTCTTGGGGGTGCCTTTTAACATCGCTTCCTACGGCTTATTGACCTTGATGATCGCCCAGGTGTGCGGGCTCAAAGCGGGGGACTTTGTTCATACCTTCGGCGACCTCCACCTTTACCAAAATCATCTTGCCCAAACGCACGAACAACTCGCCCGTGAACCCCGTCCTCTGCCCAAGATGCGGCTTAATCCAGAGGTGAGGCAAATTGAGGATTTTGTTTTTGAGGACTTTGTCCTCGAGGGTTATGACCCGCATCCGGCCATTAAGGCTCCTATCGCGGTATGAAAGCGATTGTGGCCATGTCTTTGAACCGGGTGATCGGGGCCGGAGGAGGAATTCCCTGGCATCTCTCCGAGGATTTGAAGTTTTTTAAACGGACCACTCTGGGACATATCATTGTCATGGGGCGGAAGACGTATGATTCGATCGGGCGCCCGCTTCCGGGCCGGGAAAATTGGGTTCTTTCCCGCAAGGGGGAGGCGATCCCCGGGGTCCGCGTGCTTCATTCCCCGGACGAAGTGGTGGAGCCGACTGATGGGCGTGAGCTTTTTCTCATCGGGGGAACCCAACTCTACGAGGCGCTCCTTCCGCGATGTTCAGAGATTTTCCTCACCCTTGTGCAGCGCGAAGTCGAGGGGGATGCATATTTTCCGCCGTTTGAAGAGGATTTCGAGCTGGCCGAAATTCTCCTGACGACTCCGGAAATGGAAATACGGCGCTACGTCCGGAAGACCCGCGAAGGGTAAATCTGCGGGACGTCCAGCGTCTAGAGTTGGACGACTTTGGCTGAAATGATGTCAGGATCTTTCAGGAGATCGGCCAGGACTTGCTTTTCAGGCGTGCTGTCGAGATTGAGGAGGGTGAGGGCATTGCCGCCGACCTTGATGCGGGAGAGCGACATACTGGCAATGTTCACCTTGTGCGTTCCGAGAATGGTCGCGAATTTACCCACCATGCCGGGAACATCATGGTTCTCGAGCAAAAGGACGACACCGTTGGGCGTCACTTCCACCGGGCGGCTGTTGATCCGGACGATGCGGGGTTCGTCCTTGGCACCGAAGAAAGTTCCGCCAATCGAAATATGATTTTCGCCGCTCCAGACCGTGAGATGGAGCCATTCGCGGAAATCGGTTTGTTCGCTGCTCTTGGTTTCCTCAACGAGGAGGCCGAGGGTGGAGGCCATGGTGCGGACATTGACGCTGTTGACCTCTTCGCCGCCGGCGTGGTGGAGGAACCCGGTGAGGATGGCCCGAGTGATGGCATCGGTGGGCAGTTCATTGGCCTTGCCGCCATAGGTGATGACGATGCGGTCGTTTCGGTTTGGCGCAATTTGCGCGGCGAAGCGTCCGAGTTTGTCTCCCAGGGTGAGGTAGGGTTTGATGAGGACAAACGTCTTGGCGTCGATGCTGGGCATGTTCACCGCATTGCGAATTTCGCCGTCGAGAAGGGCGGCGCGAATGGCTTGAGCAATTTCGATCCCGACATTTTCCTGTGCCTCGGCGGTGGAGGCGCCCAGATGCGGGGTGAAGACGATGTTGGGTTGCGACCGGAGGGGGAAATCCTCGGGAGGGGGCTCGACTTCATAGACGTCGAGGGCGGCCGCCGCGACGTGGCCATCGGTGAGGGCCTGATTGAGCGCGGCTTCGTCGATCAACCCGCCGCGGGCGCAATTGACAATCCGAATGTTCTTTTTGCAGAGCTTGAGCCGACGGGCGTCCAGCATGTGCTTGGTCTCATCGGTCAGAGGCATGTGCATGGTGAGAAAGTCGCAGCGGGGCAGAAGATCATCGATGGACTCGATCAGTTCGACCTGGAGGCTCCGGGCTTTGCTTTCCGAGAGATAGGGATCATAGGCCACGACGCGCATGCCAAAAGCGATGGCGCGGCGGGCGAGTTCGCTCCCGATCCGGCCCATGCCGAGAATCCCGAGCGTCTTGTTGTAGAGCTCGACGCCCTGGTATTTTTTGCGATCCCAACGGCCGGCTTTCACGCTGGCATCGGCCTGGGGGATGCTGCGGGCGGTGGAAACCAAAAGTGAAAACGCATGCTCGGCGGTAGAGATGGTATTCCCGCCCGGGGTGTTCATGACGATGACGCCTGCTTTGGTGGCGGCATCAATATCGACATTGTCCACGCCGACGCCAGCTCGTCCGACGACTTTCAAATTGGTGGCGGCTGCGAGAACGGCAGCGGTGACTTTGGTCTGACTGCGGACCACGAGGGCGGAATAGGCGGGAATGATCTTGATCAGTTCGGCTTCGGTCAGGCCGATCTGGACGGTGACGTCGAGGGTGCCGGAGCCGGAGAGTTCGTCCACTCCGGTTTGAGAAATGGGATCGGCGACGAGGGCTTTGAGTATTGAGGACATGATAAAATAAAAAATGGTTGTCGGATGCGGCGAGCAGAAAAAAATTCCTCCCGCCGGGCACGGGAAGGGGACTTATTACAGACCAAAATCAGCGATGGAAAAATCAAAATCTTTTTCATCTCCCCTTTTTGCCGGGGATTCCCCCCTCGGAATGGGTGAAATCGAGATCGGTAGCAATTCCTAAGGAAAAAAAAAGAAGCGGTATCACGCGGAGGCGCGGAGCCGCGGAGCCGCGGAGAATCGCTGTGTTTAAGTCTTCCTCAGCGGCTCCGCGCCTCCGCGTGAGATCTTCTTTGCCACCATTTGTGATTGCACCCGCTGGGGTCGGCGGATCTGAAAAACACTTGCCTGCGGCGGGGGATTCGCGAAGGTGCCAGGCCGTGAAAGGATCTTATCGTATTGCCAGGGTGGCGGGAATTGACGTGCGCGTTCACGTGACCTTTTTTCTCCTCCTCGCCTTCTATGCCGCCAGCTTCTACCAGGCTGGGGGAATGGCCGGCGCGGTGGGCGGGATCATCCTGATGTTGCTCCTTTTTCTCTGCGTGCTTTTGCATGAGTTCGGGCACGCCTTTGCCGCCCGCCGCTATGGAATTCGGACCCCGGACATCACCCTGCTCCCAATTGGAGGACTGGCCCGGTTAGAGCGGATGCCGGATTCGCCGTGGCAGGAATTGATGATCGCGGTGGCGGGTCCGGCAGTCAATGTCGGCATTGCGGCCGGGATTGCCCTGGTGCTCGGCACGATGCCCGACCCCTGGAAGATTTTAGAGGGTGGCGGGGGAGGGGGCCTCTTGGAGATCCTCTTTGCGATGAATGTCATCTTGATCGTCTTCAATATGATTCCGGCGTTTCCCATGGATGGGGGGCGCGTGCTGCGAGCACTTTTGGCCATGCGTTTGCCGCGCGTTAAGGCGACGCTGATTGCCGCCCGCACGGGGCAGGTCCTTGCCGTGCTTTTTGCCGGATATGCGTTATTTTTGTCCGGGTCTCCCAACTTCATTTTGCTCTTCATTGCGCTCTTTGTCTTCATGGGCGCGAAGCAGGAACTCGCTCAAGTGCAAATGCGCGCCTCGTCCGGGGCGCTCCGGGTGGGAGATGTCATGAATACCTCGTTTCGGGCCTTGCCTGTGAATGTGAATGTGGGTGACCTCAAGGCCCGTCTGACCGGCAACACCCAGGAAGTTTTTCCTCTCGTGGACGATGCGCTCCATCTTCATGGACTCGCCACCCGGGCCGAACTTCTCCAGGCCATCGCGGAACTTCCCCCCGAATCTCCCGCGAAATGCGTGGCGCGAACCCTTCCTGCGCTTCGTCCCGAGACCTCGCTCCAAGAAGCCCTCGAAACCCTCCAACGTCTGGCAGAACCCGAACTTCCGGTCGTCAATCCCTCCAGTCAAATCGTCGGTCTCTTTGGAATGGCTCACCTTCAGAAAGTCGCCCAATCTCAGACGTCGGTCTGACTCGTTTGATTCCTGACGGCACGAAACGAGTTTTCTTAATGTTTTCTCGCTTTTTCTCCGCAAGTTTTATCTTGTTGGGCGTATTGGGGGAAAAGTAGACTCAATTTTACCCTGAGAAATCCCCAAGCCACTCCCTTCCGAAAACTACCAAAACATCATGAAAACAAAAGGATTGAACCCCGTCCTGATCACATTTTTAGCTGCTGCGTTGGTCAGCCTCTCCCCGGCCCGAGCGGTCGTCAGCTTCGGCTGGGCGGCGGTGGGCGATGTGAGCAATGCGGCTGACCCGCTGAATTCAGCGAGTGTTCCAGGGATCG
>Ga0209491_10002092_pt1 | contig 36563 bp, 32 predicted proteins | sample BON02_FD_187213 | JGI IMG/M metagenome (GOLD analysis project Ga0209491, IMG submission 187213) | Freshwater microbial communities from Lake Bonney liftoff mats and glacier meltwater in Antarctica - BON-02 (SPAdes) (version 2) | ecosystem: Environmental > Aquatic > Freshwater > Ice > Glacier... | reverse complement strand
GACCGCGCATGGCGAGACTTGCCAGACCGAAGCTGACCACCATCACCCCGAGCGTGAAGGCCATGCCCTGGAGCAACACGCTCCAGTTCCAGCCTTCGCTGATGAGGCTGCGCAACCCTTCGAGCACGTAGGTGACCGGGTTGTAGGTGGCCACCGTGGACAGCCAGCCGGTGAGCGCCTCTTTCGGCAGGAACGACGTGGTGAGGAACGCGAACGGGAAGAACAGGACGAAGCTCGAGTTCACCGCGGCGGGGTTGCCGGTCTTCAGTGCGATCGCGTACGGGAATCCGGCGAAAGCCAGGCCCCAGAACGCGCCGTACATGATGAACACGATCATCCCGAGGAGCCCCGTCTCGAAGCTCACGCCGAGCACGAGGCCGAGGATCAGCACGGGGATGGTGAGCAAGATGATCGACACGATGTCGGCGGCCATCAACCCGAGCAGCAGCATCGGCCGGCGGATCGGGGTGAGCAGTAGCCGGTCGAAGTAGCCGCTCTGGATGTCGGTGACCAGCGCGCTCGCCCGCGAGATGCCGGTGACCGCGAAGATGATCGCCACCGGCAACTGGAACGCCTTGAAATCGTCGACCGCACCGGACTGCTGGGCGAAGTCCTGCAGGGCGCCGACGTTCACGGCGAAGAAGAACACCGGCACGATGAACGCAGGGATGAAGAACTCGGGCTCGCGGAAGATCCCGCGGATCGATCGGCTGGCGATGGTGGCGAAGTCGTGGAACGCCGAGGCGCGCCGCGCCAGGGGTTGATACTCGCCCGGTGCCGTGGAGGTTCCGGCGGCCATGTCGGTGGTGGCGGTCATGATGCGGTCTCCAGGTTCTGGGAGTTGTCGGCCCCGGTGTCGTCGCCGGCGAAGTGCGTGCCGGTGACGTGCAGGTACACGTCGTCGAGTGTCGGGGTGCGCAGGGTGAGCGAACGAACGCTGACACCGCAGCCATCGAGCGCAATGGCGACCTGTGCGATCACGGCGGCACCGTTGGTGCTCACCAGCGCGACCTCGTTGTTGTGGATCTGGACTTCGTCGATGCCGTCGATGGCGCGGAGCGCGTCGGCGGCAGTTTCGGGGTCGCCGTCGACCTCGGCCTGGATCAGGTCTGTGCCGATCTCACGCTTCAGCGCGGCCGGCGCGCCCTCGGCCTTGATGAGTCCGTTGGCGATGATGCCCACTCGGCCGGCCAACTCGTCGGCCTCTTCGAGGTACTGCGTGGTGAGGAAGATCGTCATGCCGTTGTCTCGATTGAGGCGTTGGATCTCGGCCCACACCGACGACCTGCTGGCCGGGTCGAGGCCGGTGGTCGGTTCGTCGAGGAACAGCACCTGCGGTCGATGGATCAGCGACATCGCGAGGTCGAGGCGCCGCTTCATGCCGCCTGAGTACGAGTCGACCCGGTTGTCGATCGCGGCGCCGATGTCGACGAGGCCGATCACGTCGTCCATGCGTTGCTTGATGTCGTTCCTGCTCAGCCCGTAGAGGCGGCCCTGGAGGTTGAGCATTTCGCGCCCCGTCTGCTTGCCGTCGATCGACGAGTCCTGCAGTGCCACACCGATCCGTAGGCGGATGTCGGCGGGCTGTGTGGCGACGTCGAAGCCGGCGACCGTGGCCGTGCCCGAGGTGACCCCGAGCAGCGTGCACAGCATCTTCACCGTGGTCGACTTGCCGGCCCCGTTGGGTCCGAGGAACCCGTAGATCTCGCCGTATTCGACGTCGAGGTCGATCCCTGCGACCGCCTCGAACTCGTCAAAGGTTCGTCGGAGTGCTCGTGCTTCGATCGCTGCGGCCATGCCGGCAATGATGCCGCGTGACGGTAGCGATCATGCATGCCGGCGCGAATTGTCGGCGTGGGTCAGGCGTCGAGGCGGCCGTCGATGACGTGGACGCTGCGATCGCAGTAGCGCGTGATGCGATCGTCGTGGGTGACCACGATCGCCGCGGTGCCACGCGCCTTCATCTCGGTGCGGATAAGTTCCATCACCTGTTCGCCGAGCTTGGTGTCGAGCGCCGAGGTCGGCTCGTCGAACAGCACGAGGGCGGGATCGTTCATCAATGCGCGACCGATGGCGACGCGCTGGCGCTGGCCGCCCGACAACTGCGACGGCAGGTTCTTGGCCCGATCGGCGAGGCCGAGTTCCTCCAGCAGTTGATCGGCACGTGCCTTGGCCGGTGCGCCGGTGCGCTTGCCGAGTTCGTCGACCACCAGCAGGTTCTCGCGGGCGGTGAGGAACGGCACGAGGTTGACCGACTGGAACACGAAGCCGACCTTCTCCTGGCGGAACTTGGTGAGTTCCTTGGCGTTGTGGCCGGAGATGTCCTCGCCGCCCACGACGATGGTGCCCTCGGTGGCCGACAGGATGCCGCCGGCGATGGAACACAGCGTGGTCTTGCCCGAGCCCGACGGCCCGACCAGCGCGACCATCTCGTCGCTCGCGAGCGTGAGCGTGGCGTGGTCGAGTGCGACGACGTCGGAGCCGTCGCCCATCGTGTACACCTTGCGCACGCCGGTCATCTGCAGCGCGGTCGTCGTGGGTGCCGGGGCAGTGGGTGCAGAGGTCATGAAGTGGTTCCCGTCATGAGGTGGTTCCGATCGCGGAGGCGGGGTCGACACGCAGCACGCGTCGCAGGGAGAACGAACAGCCGAGCACAGCGGCCACCAGTAGCAGCACGGTGCTGAGGATGATCCGGCCGGGGGTGATCAACAGCGGAATCGAGCCGGGCGGCAACAACAGTTGCAGCAGCACCACCAAGGTGCCGGCGATCAGTGAGGCGATTGCGGTGAGGACCACGGCCTGCGCGACGAGGCCGGCAAAGATCGTCGACGACTTCGCGCCGAGCGCCTTCAACACGCCGTACAGGCTGGTGCGTTCGACGGTGAGCAGCGCGAAGAACAGCCCGATCACCACGAGCGCGATGGCGATGGTGACTCCGATGATCTGATTGAACGTCGACGTCTGTTCCTGGATGCCGGGGGTCTCGTTGATGGCATCGTCGACGGTGAACGATGTGGTGGCGCCACCCGTGGCGGCGTCGATCAGCGCCGGGAGGTCGGCGCCGTCGCCGCGCACGACGAGGGCCTGCCATACATCGGGCCCGAGCTGTGCGTCGGGTCGGTTGGCGCTGAGCACTTCACGCCAGGTGTCGGGAGACGCCCACAGGCTGGCCTGACCGTTGAACGTGGTGTCGTTGACGAACCCGGCGATCTCGATCGGTGTGCGGGCCGGGCCGACCTCGATGATCATGCCCACTTCGACGCCATCGGCTTCGAGGACGTCGTCGGCCCATGCCTGCCCGGCGGGCGGCGCGTCGGGTACTCCGGTCGGTGCGATCTCGTAGCCGAACAGGGCCACACCGGCGAGGTCGCGCGGGCCCTTGCCGGGGATGCGGGCGCCGAGTTGCACGTTGCCGATGCCGCCGACCTCGGTGACGCCGGGAACGGCCTCGACCGCGGCGCGGGTCTGGGGCTCGATGCGGCTGCGCACGAACGATGCCTGCGCGGTGTCGGAGTACACGATGGCGTCGGCGTCCTGTGCCCGGATGGCGCCGGTGGACGATGCGATCAGCCCGTCGAGCAGCCCGCCGAGGAACATCAGCAAGATGGCGATCAGCGTGAGGATCACCGCTGCTGCGGAGAAGCGTCCGGGCCGGCGGCGCAGTTCGGTGAGCGCGAGCTTCACGACCCGACCCCCTGTCCGGTGGTGGCTTCGATCGGGTCGATCGCGAGCACGCGTCGAGCGGCGACGAGCGAACTCACCAGACCGAGCGTGAGGAGCAGCACCGACCAGAAGATCACGGCGCCGGTCTCGAAGTCGAGCGCGATGCCGCCGAGTGCGCCTTGCGACAGCGGGTAGTACAGCAGCGTGCCGAGTGCCAGGCCGGCGCCGACGATCACCACCACCTGGATCAGCAGCGACGACACGAGTCGACCCGCTGGCGCGCCGATCGCACGCAGCAGTGTGAGCGAGTTGGCCTTCTGGAACGTGACGATCAGGAAGAACAGACCGGTCACGCACGGCACCACCAGGCCGTAGAGCAGGAAGATGATGTTGAACGACTGCTGCACCTGGGCGACACCCGGCGTCTCGGCCGCAGCGTCGTCACGTGTGAGCGCGTCGAGGTCGAGTGACTGGTCGTTGATCGACGCCACTGCCTGCGCGGGGGTGAAGCCGTCGGCCGGGATCACGCCGAGCACGTTCGGTAGCGGTGTGCCTGCATCGGGGTTCACGCTGGCGACGGCGTCGAGGTAGGTGTCGTACGACGCGAACAGGGTGGGCGCCACGTTGAGCTGCGCGTTGGCGGCGATGCCGACGATCTCGATGGTCTTGCCGCCCGGCAGCAAGGTGACGGTGTCGCCGATGTCGTAGCCGAGGCGCACGTCGGCGTCGCTGACGACAGCCTCGTCGTCGGCGACCGGCAGGCGACCCTCGATGACATTCGTGGGTGATCCGATGCCGGAACCGTCGGGCCCGAGTTCGTAGCCGATGATCGTGGTGTCGAAGCTCTCGCCGTCGGCGTTGCCGCTCGGCAAACCGGTGAACGTGCCCTGCCCGATGAGGCCGACCTCACCGGTGCCGGGTGCGGCGCGGATCTGCTCCTCCATCGCCGGCGTGATCACGCTGCCCTGGAGCACTCGCTGGCCGTCGACGCTGTACACGAGCACCGGGGCGCTCTGCTCACGGATCGCCCCGATGAAGCCGGTGATCAACCCGTTCTGCAAGGACTGTTGGAACAAGATGAGGAACACGAGCAATGCGATCGCTGCGATCAGCAGCGCGAATCGCACCTTGGCGCGAGCCATTTCCTTGAAAGCGAGAAACATCGTCGGGGGAACCTCGTCGATGGACGCTAGCGACGCCCACTGACAGAACCCCCCGAACGTTGGCGACTGAGGTGGTTGTCGTGGGAAGCTGCGACCATGACGTATCCGGTTGCCCTCTATCTCCAAGACGCCCACGACATCCGCCACGGCATCGAACTCGCCAGGTACGCGGAGGCCAAGGGATTCGACGCCGTGTGGCAGGCCGACAGTCGCCTCGTTCGCGACGCCGTGGTGCCGATGGCAGCGTTCGCGGCGAACACCGAACGCATCAAGATCGGTTCGGGTGTGCTCGACATCTGGACTCGCAACGCCGCTCGGCTCGCCTCCACGTTCTCGACGCTCGACGACCTCGCGCCGGGTCGGATCATCTGCGGACTGGGCGCGTGGTGGGATCCGCTGGCATCGAAGGTCGGCATCGACCGCAGCCGTCCGTTGAAGGTGATGCGCGAAGTGGTCGACGCAACACGAGGGCTGCTCGCGAACGAGACGGTCACGGTCGACGGCTATCACGTGCAACTCGACGGGGTCGAGCTCGACTACGTGTACCAGGAGCGCCGACCGAAGGATGTGCCGATCTACATCGGCGCCACCGGCATGCAGATGATGGAACTCACCGGTGAGATCGCCGACGGTGTCGTGCTCAACTACCTCGTGTCGCCGAGCTACAACACCGGCGCGCTGGAGGCGTTGGCTCGGGGTGCAGCGAAGGCCGGTCGCACGATTGACGACATCGACCGGCCGCAGCTCGTGGTGTGCTCGGTCGACGACGACCGCCAGGCCGCCCTCGACGCCGCCCGCCTGCTCGTCACCCAGTACCTCGGCCAGCAGCCGCACATCATGAAGGCATCGGGCGTGCCCCAGGAGTTACTCGACGAGATCGGCGAGGTGCTCACCTGGCCCGCCACACACGACCAGGTGGTGGCGGCGAGCAAGCTCGTTCCCGACGATATCGTGCAGATGATCACGGCGTCGGGCACACCCGACGAGGTGTGCGCCAAGGTCGACGAGTACGTCGCTGCCGGGTGCACCTGCCCGATCCTGTATCCCCTCGCCGACGACGTCCACCTCATGATCGACACCTTCGCCCGCTGAACTGTCACACCGTGCCGGGCCTGATGTGACAGTTCGGTGGTTCATCGCGTCGATGTGATTGCCTAGGGTCTCTCGCCATGCGCATGACCCTGCCGTCCGGGACCGAGGCCGAGATCGCCGAGCCGATGGATCACGATGACGATGCCACGATGGGTCTGGTGATCACTCCGGACGTCTTCGGGCTCCGCCCGCTGTTCGACGACATGACTGCGAGGCTGGCGTCGATCTGGTCGATGACCGTGGTTGCGGTCGATCCCTTCCCCGGGCTCGATCTGGGGGTCGACGTCGAACCGCGGTTCGCGGCGGTTCCGACGCTCGCCGACGAGATCCATCTACGCGATCTCGTCGAGGCCGCCGATGCAACCGGGTGCGACCGTGTCGGACTGCTCGGTTTCTGCATGGGTGGCATGTACTGCTTCAAGTCGGCTCGCAGCGACCGTTTCGCGAAGATCGCCAGCTTCTACGGGATGATCCGGTTGCCGGAGGGGTGGGCTGGCCCCGGCCAGGGTGAACCCCTTGATCATCTGGCGACCGGCCACCCCGATCGTGTGCTTGCGATCATCGGTGGGCTCGACACCTACACACCGCCAGCCGACGTCGTGGCGCTCGAGGCGTCGGGTGTGAACGTGGTCCGATACCCCGACGCCGAACACGGATTCGCCCACGCGCCCGACCGTCCGTCGCATCGTCCCGCCGACGCGTCCGACGCCTTCCAGCGCACCCACACCTGGCTCACCACCTGATGTGATCAGCGGGCGCGGAGTTCGAGGCGGTCGCGCTGGATGATGCGGTAGGTGCGGTCGTTCTGTTCGAGCCAGCCGAGGCGGATGAAGCTGGCGATGGCCTTGTTGACACGCTCACGCGATGCGCCCACCATGCCGGCGAGCTCTTCCTGTGTGACGGGCAACGTGAACTCGTCGGTGCCATCAGCGAGCTCGAGAAGCCGCTTCGCCGTGCGACCCGTGACGTCGAGGAACACCGAGTCGGCCAACGCCTCGTCGGTGACACGAATGCGCTGAGCCAACAGCCGGGCCACGTTCCAGAGCAGCTTCGGATTCTCCTCGAACATCGAGAGCACCTCGGTGTACGGGATCGACAACACCGTCGTGGGTTCGAGTGCACGAGCCATGGCTGAGCGTGGTCCTTCGTCGAGCATGCCCATCTCGCCGAAGAGATCACCGTTCTCCATCAGCGCCACCACGCTTTCGCGGCGATCGATCGGGTTCGCGAGCGCAATGGCGAGTCGACCGCGCAACACGAGGTACAACGCCTCGGGCGGATCACCTTCGTCGAACAAGATGTCGCCGCGGATCAGATGGACCTCGTGACCGGCAGCTGCGACCGAGCGGAGTGCGTCTGGGGCCGCATCGGCGAAGAAGTCGGTGCGGGCGAGGATCTCTTCGTGAGCCATGACATGGGTCACGGTACTACCCTCGGCTGATGTGGTGGGTGCCGAGCAGATATGGACGATCGTCGTCGGTGGTGGCAGCGGCCGCCGCTTCGGTGCGACGAAGCAGTACGAGCTGATCGGGGACGTCCGGGTGATCGACCGTTCCGTCGCTGTGGCCCGGCAGGCGTCGCACGGTGTGGTCGTGGTGGTCCCGGCCGAAGACGCCGACCGGGAGGGGGCCATCGTCGGTGGTGCCACCCGCAGCGAGTCGGTGCGCGCCGGGTTGGCGGCCGTGCCTCCCGATGCGACGGTCATCTGTGTGCACGATGCCGCACGACCGCTGGCCAGCGTCGAGCTGTATCGGCGAGTGATCGATGCGGTGAGCAACGGTGCCGACGCGGCGATTCCCGGCGTGGCCGTGTCCGACACGATCAAGGTGGTTGCCGACGCCGTCGTGGTGTCGACCCCCGATCGTGCGTCGCTCGTCGCGGTGCAGACACCGCAGGCATTCCGTGCCGCTGTGCTGCGCGAGGCCCACGAGACCGGTGGTGACGCCACCGACGACGCCGCCCTGGTCGAAGAGCTCGGCGGCATGGTCGTGGTGGTCGACGGCGAGATCGCCAACCGCAAGATCACCGTGCCCGACGATCTCGTGTGGGCTCGACGTCAGCTCGCCGACGAAAAAATCGCCGACCTGGACGTCGCCGACCTGGACAAGGAGCAGCCATGACCGTGCCCGACATGAGGGTGGGCCAGGGGTTCGACATCCACCGCTTCAGTACCGATCCCGACCGGGTGATGGTGCTCGGCGGCTGCCACTTCGATGGCGTGATCGGACTCGAGGGTCACAGCGACGCCGATGTGGTCGCTCACGCCTGCGCCGATGCGCTCTTGGGCGCCGCTGGCCTCGGCGACATCGGCTTGCACTTCCCCGACACCGACGAACGCTGGCGCGGCGCCGACTCGATGGCGCTGCTGCGTCACGTGGCGGCCATGCTCGCCGAAGACGGTTGGCGGACGTCGAACATCGATTGCGCGGTGGTGTGCGAACGACCAAAGATCGCGCCCTACCGTGATGAGATGCAACGAAATCTCACTACAGCGGTCGGCGCTCCGGTCACCGTGAAGGGAAACCGCGCCGAGCAGCTCGGTGCGATCGGACGCTCCGAGGGCGTGGTGTGTTTCGCCACGGCGCTGATCCACCGTTCCGTCGATCCGGGGGTCCGGGCGGACCACTCCGGCTCGTGAGCGGTCGCCCACCCTCGGGTCGTGGAAACTCGAACCAGCGCAGCGGCGCAAGCGGGAAGCCCAGCGGGAAGCCCAGCGGAAAGCCGAGCGGAAAGCCGAGCGGAAAGCCGAGCGGTTCCTCGTCGCGTGGTCCTGTCCGCAAGGTCGCGGGGGGCGGTCCGCGTCGTAGCGGTGGAGCCGGCGGTGGCGGGGGTGGCGGCGCCCGGCCCGGCGGTGCCCGAGGCGGGAGTGGTGGCCGGCCGGGCGGTCCGCGTCAGGTCGGAGGCGGGAGTCCTGGCGGCGCCAAGGGTCTCGGAGGCCGCCAGGTCGAGGGTCGCCAGGCGGTTCGCGAGTTGTTGATGGCCGAGCGCCGCAAGGTGCACGAGATCTGGATCAGTGCCGAACTCGAAGGTGACCCCGGCGTTGCCGACATCGTCGAGATCGCGGCCGCTCGCCGGGTTCCGCTGCTCCATGTGGCCCGGGCCCGCCTCGAGCGCGAGGCGCGCAGCGAGGCCCCGCAGGGAGTGTTGGCACACGCCGCGGAGATCCCCGAGGCCGACTTGGCCGACCTGCTCGGTGCCCGAGCCGGTCGCGCAGCGACACCACCGTTCCTCGTGGCGGTCGACGGTGTCACCGACCCCGGAAACCTGGGTGCCATCATCCGCAGTTGCGACGGTGCCGGAGTGAGCGGGGTGCTGCTCCCGCGTCACCGTTCGGTTCACGTGACACCAACGGTCGCCAAGGCGTCGGCGGGCGCGGTGGAATATGTGCCGATGGCGCTGGTGCCCGGGCTTCCCGGGGCACTCAAGCAGCTCTCCGAGCGCGGCATCTGGGTGGTCGGCCTCGACGACGGCGCCGATCGGTCGATCTACGAGATCGGTTCGCTGGCAACCGAGCCGATCTGTGTGGTGCTCGGAGCCGAAGGTGCGGGGCTGTCGCGGCTGGTGCGGGAACGTTGCGATCAGATCGTCAGCATCCCGATGGCTGGCCGTGTGAGTTCATTGAATGTTTCGACGGCTGCCGCGATCTCTTTGTACGAAGTTTCAAGGCTGCGTCAAAACATGCCGTAATTTGTTGCGATGAGCTCTGCGAGCGCGCCCTCACCGACCGACACGCTGCTGTCGCTCGACCGTGTCTCCGGTTCCTTCGGCCGGCGGGCCTTCATCGCGGGAGCTGCGGGCGCCGTCGCCGGTGCAACGCTGCTGTCCGGTGCTGCGCACGCTGTCGAACCGGGAGCGAGCTTTTTCCAGGTCGTCGAGCAACGACGTCTATGCGATACCCGCAACCGTCCCGGTGCCCCCGCCGGGTTCGGCTACCAACGCCTCGGCGACAAGTGGAGCCGCGTCGGTATCACCAGCCAGCCCGGTGTCGCCCCTGATGCCGTTGCGGCGGTGCTCAGCGTCACCGCTGTCAGTCGTGGGGCGGGGTGGAACTTCGTCACCGTGTTCCCGGCAGGCGAGCCGATGCCGGACACGTCGAGTCTCAACTTGTCGGCGTCCGACGGTGCGGTCGCCAATCTCGTCACGATCAAACTCGGTGGTGGAGGGGTCGATCTGATCTCGCACGTCGGCTGCGATCTGATCGTCGACCTGATCGGTGTGTATCGGCCGACGACCACCCCGGTGGACTCCGGTCGTCTGGTCGCGTTCCCGTCGGCTTTTCGGGCGCTCGACACCCGCTCAGGACCGCAGCCCGGCGTCGGTTCGATCTCACGCGTCAACCTCAACGGTTTGGTGCCCGGCGACGCGACGGCTGTGGTCGGCACGTTGACGGCGGTGATCGCGAGTACCTCTGGTTACGTCACGGCGTACCCCCGGGGGAGTGGCGTTCCCGACACGTCGAACCTGAACGTCGGAGCCGGTGAGACGCGAGCGGTCGGCGTGATCACCAGGCTCGGTTCGGATGGTTCCGGCCTCGGTGTCGACCTGTACAACTTCTGCGGTAGCCATCTCCTGTTCGACGTCGTCGGCTACATGACCGGACCGAGCAATGGGAGTTCGTCGGACGGTTTGTTCGTCCCGATCACACCGACCCGCATGCTCGACTCCCGACGCGACAAGATGCGGTCCTGGCACGGCGGAACCAAGCAGTTCTCGCTGCCGGCGCCGATCAACACGCGAGCGCAAGCGGTTGCGATGAATCTCACGGTGAGCAACACCGTGGACGCTGGCTTCTTCACGCTGTATGCCGCCCAAACCCCGCGGCGCGAGGTGTCGAACCTCAACGTCACGGCGTCAGGGCAGACAGTCGCCAACCATGCAATCTGTCGCATCAGCAACGCCGGTGTCGCCTGCTTCTCCTATGGGGCGGCGCACATCATCTGCGACGTGATGGGGTGGTACACCGGGCGTCCCGAAACGGCCACGGTCGGCCCGGCGGTCAGCCCGTCACCTCCCGGTGGACCGATCCCGTGGGTCGTGGAGATTCCCCGATTGGGCCTCAGCCACTGGGTCGTCGACGGCAACGCGGAACAGACGGTCGATTCCGGAAAGACGTGGCACTGGACCGGTACCGGTCTGGTCGGCCAGGGTGGAAACAGCGTGCTCTTCGGCCATCGCACCGAGGCGGGCGGCCCGTACCGCAACCAGCATCTGATCCGGGGCGGCGACGAGCTGTTCATCTCCACTTCCGATCAGCGGCGCTACACCTACAGCAAGGTGGGCGAGTACATCACGAGCAAGTACGCCAACGATATCCTCGGTGCCACGAGGCGGATCGGCGGCGAAACCGTGTCGTTGGTGACGTGCTCGAATTCGAACCGGATGTCGACCAGCCTCGAGTACCGGCTGATCACGACGTTCTCGTTCGTTCGCTGGGACGACATCGGCTGACCAGCGGAACCATCCGGCGTCTGTCGGTATCCTCGCATCGTCGTCTCGCTCGCGGGCCGTCACATCGCCGGGTTAGCTCAGTTGGTAGAGCACTTGATTTGTAATCATGAGGTGGCGAGTTCGATCCTCGCACCCGGCTCCACGATCGGTCACGTCGGTAGGGGCACCCGTCCGTCCCGAACGGCTTTGACGTCAGCTTTTCGGTGCGAACGTGTCCAAGTACGCCCAGGCATTGCCCTCCCGCCCCACGCATTCCAAGCCAACTGCTCGAGCCCAAGCATCGGTCTGTCGCGCGGACACGTACTCGGGTTCGAACAACTCTTCGCCGATCACGATTCGCCCGCCCGATTTCAGTGCGAGTTTGCATGCCTCGAGCGCCAGCATGGGCTCAGGAATTTCTGGCAGCACGGAGATCAGGACGATCACGTCCGCCACGCCTTCCAAGCCCAGATCGCGGGCATCACCGACCAAGTACTCGACGTGGCTGAGGTCGGACAATTTTGCGCGTGCCTGGGCGAGGTAGCGCGGCTCGAGGTCGTTCGCGATCAGCTTCGCGCAGCGCGTCGCGAGTGAGCGCGTGAACAACCCAGACCCACATCCGATCTCGAGCACCGTGTCCGTCGGCCTGATCCCACAGTGCTCGGCGACGCGCTCTGGGTCGCGGTACGACTTGCGCCACGGGTTCTCCAGAAGCCATGACCAGCCGAACGGAATCGCTCGTGGGCGCAGACGCAGCCACACACGAATGATGATCTGGAAGACCACGAAGACGAGCAGTGCAATCGCGAGCGGCATGGCGCAGCGTACGCGCCGACGGGGAAGTCGCTGCGCGTCGGTAGCGCCAATCACGACGACGCGCGGCGGGGACTCTGCCCAACGTGTTCACCAGAGGGCGACGAGCACGAACGCCGGGTACCCGGCAACGAGCGCGACAGCGTGGCGCCGACCGAGGCTGCCTCGGCGCACGCCAAGTGCGATGGCAACGGCGAGGAGCGCGAGCATGACGACCAGCGGTGCGTGCAGCAGGCTGGCGTCGGTGATCGAGATCGGGGCGACGAGCGCACCGACGCCGAGACTCATCGTCATGTTGTAGGCGTACGAACCGATCACCCCGGCGATCACGGCTTCGGTCACACCGTGCCGACTTGCCGAGAACGCGAGCACCACCAGTTCGAAAGCGGTGGCGAAGCCGACCACGGTGAGGCCGAGTCGGGTCTGGGTCGATTCGATGTCGGTGAGCTGGCGGACGCCCTCGACCAACACCATCGATCCGAGCGTGAGCGCAACCAGACCGGCGAGCACCCACGCCAGATCGCTGTCGACGCGCCCTTCAGGATCCGCTGCCCCATCCAGTTCTCCGGCTTCGCCCAACGACGGTGGCCTGCGTTCGCTCAGCCAGATCGTCGCGACGAACACGACATACGCGCCGACCAGGGTCGCTCCTTCAACTCGTCTGAGCGCCCCGTCCCACATGAAGGCAGTGGCGAGGATCCCGGCGACCAGTCCGCCGAATGCGTAGCGCTGGATGCTCCGGCCGAACGGGATCGTCACCATCCAGGCGCCGACGCCCAACGCGACCGTGACGATTGCCGCGTTCGCTCCGATCACATCACCGAACGCAACCCCGCCGACATCGCGAACAGATGCGGTGACGACCGTTGCCAACTCCTCGGGCTCGGCGCCCGCCAGCAAGATCGCGAGGGCGAACGCGGTGACGCCGAGGCGCTTCGATGCATCCGCGAGGTGCTCGGCGAATCGCTCGGCACCCCACACGATTGCGGCGGTGCCAGCAACCATCGCGATCAGCCACAAGACACTCGACACCGATCAATGTGTAACCGAACTGGTTCGGAGCGATGCGCCGCACGGCTGATGCCGAAGGACGTGCCGGGTCTCATCTCGATTTCTCAAGGCTGACCACGGTGGTGTCGATGACCCGAGGTGTTCCTGACACTTCGCCAGGCGTCGGAGCTCCATGGGGACCGCCGACCGCGGCAGCGACGACCACGCCGCTCACCGCCGGCAACCGTTGCGTTCTCGGACGGGCTGGTCAGGGCCTCGATGGGACCCTCGGCGCCACACCGCGCAGTTCGACGGTCGCTTCTGGGGCGGATCTCGATCAGGCGTACAACGTCTGGGACCGATCGGTTCTGAGAACTGAGGTAGCGCCCCGACCGGTTGGCGTCCACGCTGGATTCGCCTCCAGCCCAACGATGAGGGCCTGAGCAGATGCCAATCGAATCCGATCTCGCTGCTCGGCCGATCCCGCGACCTGCGAGGGGTGACAACGTTCGGCTTGTGCGCAAGCTGTTCAGCGATCCGCCGGTGGCGCTCGATGAGATCAGCGCCAACTACGGCCCGATTCGTGCTCTCGGTGCCGGGCCGGTGAGCGTGGTCGTGATAGGCGGACCGGAGCTGATCCAGCAGCTGTTCGCCACGCCGGTCGAGTCGTTTCGATGGGCACACAAGTTCAACGTGATCGGACTGCGGTTCGTCATCGGTCGCACCTCGATGATCGTGTCCGACGGCGCTGACCACGATAATCGTCGCGCTCCTGCGCAGCCTGCGTTCGCCCGGCGCAGGCTCAACGACTGGATCCCCACGATCCTCGACCGCACCGACGCTGCGATCGACCGACTGGTCGCTGAGATCCCGGGCGATGGCGATGGCGATGGCGATGGCGATGGCGATGGCGGTGCGATGGTCGACATGTACCCGATCGGCCGGCGACTGATCCTCGGGATCACGTTGCAAGCGTTCTTCGGAGACCGTTTCGCGGCCCGGGTCGACGAGATCGGCGACCTGTACGTGCGTCTGCAGCGCTTCATCGAAGCGCCCGCCGTGAAGCAGTTGCCACATCCAGTTCCGTTCACGTTCCGCGCCAAGGTTCGCGAAGATCGCTGGGCGATCGATCGGATCATCGACGACGAGATCTTCGTTCGTCGACGCGGCGCGCCCGCTGGCGCGCCCGCTGACGCGCCCGATGCCCTCGACGCCTACCTCGGCTCGGGATTGTCCGACACCGAGATCCGTGATCAGGTCAGGTCGCTGGTCGGCGCCGGCTACGACACGACGGCGGCCACGTTCGCCTGGATGATATTGCTCGCAGCGCAAGCGCCGGATGTGTGGGCGAGGCTGCGCGCCGAAGCCGACGACGTGCTCGGCCCGCTCGATCAACAGCAACCGGCGAACCATGATGCCGTCACGCTCACGAGCCTCGTGTTTGCCGGTCGCGTCGTGCGCGAGGCGTTGCGCCTGCATCCCGCCGGCTTGATCGGTGTGCGCGCGGCTGGCGTCGATGTTCGCCTCGGCGACCATGTCGTGCGTCACGGTGCGTTGATCGCGTGGTCGCCGTATCTCGCAGGCCGTGATCCGGCATCCTGGGTCGAGCCACTGCGCTTCGACCCCGACCGCTTCGCCGACCTCACACCCGAACAGAAGACGCTCAGCGACCAGGCGTGGGTTCCATTCGGACGCGGGCCGCACTCGTGCCTCGGCTTCGTTGTCGCCCAGATGGAGTTGACGTTGATCGTTGCCAGGTTGTCGCAGCGCCTCGATCTCACTGCCGACTCTGACCACCTGCCGCGTCCGGTCGGCATGGTCGTCAACCGTCCCGAGGGCGGAGCGCAGCTACGCGTCACGAGCAGAGTCGGGGAGTGAGGGTGGCGAGAATCTTCGTGCACCCGATGGCCCACCGCGGTGACGTGTACCCGTACGTACCGATCGCATCGGAGCTCTGCCGGCGTGGACAAGGTGCGTGCAGAGTTGCTGGCAGCGGTACGGTTGCGTGCGACCTGGAAACAGGTGTAAGCCCAGTTCGAGTGTTCGCATGACGTGGCACCTTCTCGGCCATCATGATCGAGGTCCCCGAAGCCGGCTGAGTAGGACAGAGCGCCGAAACGATGGCCCCTACCTCCTCAGGGCGAGCGAACACCGAGTGAGCTGGTCGCCCCGGCGTTCAGGTGGCGATGGTCCAGATGGCTGCGAGGTGCAGGCCGGCGGCGACGAGCGTGCAGGAGTGCCAGAACTCGTGATACGAGAACGTCGAGGGGCGCAGTGTCGGCCACTGCCGGCTGAAGGCGAGTGCTCCGACCGTGTAGATCACACCGCCGCCGAACACGAGCGACACAGTCAGGAGGCCGCCTCGTTGCCTGACAGCCGGGGCGATTGCGAGCCCCGCCCAACCGAGGCCGATGTACATGACGCTGCCGAAGAGGTGCGCCCGATCGAACCAGACGATCTTCACCGCAGCGCTGGCGACGGCGGCACCCCAGATGATGATCAGTGTCGCGATCGCTGGTCCCGTTCCGAGCGAGATCAGTGCGAGCGCAGCAAACGTGCCGGCGATGGCCGCGAAGATCGCGGCGTGGTCGGCCCGGCGCCACGCCGCACGAGCGCGAATCGTGTGGACCCACCGGTGATAGGTGGTGGACACCACCAACATCGTGCACAGGCCGATGGCGTACATCACCACCGCTGCCCGGGCGCGGGCGCCGTCGGCCTCGATGGCGAGGACGACGAGGAGGGGGATCACCGAGAGCAGCGCAATCAGGTGGAGCCGGCCTCGCCACGTCGGCCGACCCACGGTGCCGAGCGGTTCGTCGAGGAGTGTCGATCGGTCGCCTACGGGCGGGCCGACGAGCATCAGGTCTGTTGCTCGGAGTGAATCTTCGTGCGGATGCCGGACGCTCACGTCGGCCCGTCGCCGCCGGCGACGGCGATCTCGCGCACACGAGCCAGCAGCACCTCGAGCGCCGGGCGGTTCAGGCCACCTTCGGGGATGATGACGTCGGCGTGGCGCTTGCTCGGCTCGATGAAGCGCTCGTGAGCGGGCCGAACCATTTCGAGGTATTGCTCGATCACGAACTCGGGCGTGCGGCCGCGCTCGGCGACGTCGCGACGCAGGCGTCGGATCAGGCGGATGTCGGCAGCGGTGTCGACGAAGATCTTGAGGTCGAATCGTTCGCGCAGGGCCCGATCCCAGAGCACGAGGATCCCGTCGACCACGACGATGCGTGCGGGTTCGACCATGCGGACCTGATCGCTGCGGTTGTGTTGCGTGTAGTCGTAGACCGGCACGGGCACCGAGGCGCCGTTGGCGAGCGCCGCGAGATGGTCGTTGAGCAGGGCCCAGTCGAAAGCGTCGGGATGGTCGTAGTTGACGGCTCGCCGCTGCTCGATCGGGGTGTCGCCGAGGTCGAGATAGTACGAGTCGAGCTCGATCAGCGACAGGTGATCGGTGCCCGTCATCGACACCAGACGTTCGGTCACGGTGGTCTTTCCCGAGCTGCTCCCGCCCGCGATCCCGATCATGAACGGACGTGTCGTCACGTCTTGCACGATAGGCCCAGAGGCGAGCCGGAGCGACGCGAACCCAGGGGTGCTTGTAATTGGCGACCGTTTGCGGCCAACCTGTGCGTGATGCTCGACGAACGATCTGCCGCCATGCTCGATTTCGAACGTGCTTGGTGGAACAACGCCGAACCGCGTGACCAGGTCATCCGCGCGCGCTTTCAGTGTTCGCCAATGGAATATCATGCGGAACTGACCAAGGTGCTCGACGACCCGGCTGCGATGGATCACGACCCGCTCGTGGTGCGTCGACTCAAGCGGCTGCGTCTGCGAGCTCGAAAGGCCCGCCTCGACGGTACGTCGGCTGCGGCAGGAGAGGGAGCGCACGCATGACCTACGAAGACCCGAACGCACCGGTGACACCGACCCCATCTCGCCGCTCGCCTCGCCAGGGTGTCGGCGGGTCGCCGATGGGCTCCACGATCAGCATCGTGCTGGCCGTCGTGGCCGTCGTCGTCGGCTTCCTCATCTTGAACAACATCATCGACGACGGCCCGTCCGCCGGCGGTGGCGACGTCGCATCCACCGACTCGACACCCGAGAACACCGCCACGGGAAACTCCGTGCTCGGCAACACCACGACGAGTACGACCACTCCGGCGTTGGTGACCGCCGGGGCCACCGTCGTGGTCGCCAACGCCAGTGGCGTGAAGGGTTCGGCTGCTGGGATGACCATCGAACTCGCCACGCTCGGTTTCGTGATGGCCGAGGCGACGAACTCCACCCAGACGGGCCTCGTCGCGTCGATCGTGCACTACGACGCCAGCAACGCCGCCGCGCTGGCCGTGGCAGAGTCGGTTGCTCGCAGCATGGGCGGGGTCACCGTCGAGGTGGTGCCCACGCCGCCGCCGGTCGATGGTCAGTCGCTCAACGGCGCCGGCGTGCTCGTGCTGCTCGGTACCGATCAGGCAGACAAGACCATCGCCCAGATGACTGCTGCCGTCGCCGCCCCCACCCCTGCCCCCGATGTTTCGGGTGGCACCCCCACCGACTCCACCGCCGACTCCACCGGTTGAGTGTGGCTGATGGTGTCACACACCATCAGCCACATGGCTCAGCGACGAGGGGACAACCACTCCGAAACGGCTTGCTCGATGAGGCGTTTCGGCTCGGTGAACGCTTGGTTCTCGCCATAGTCGGCAACGAGCGACACCACATCGAGGCAAGCTGGTGTCGATCGGTCGCTGCGTTCGTCAGCGCCGACGATCGCGAGCACGTCGATGCCCTGCTCGGCGGCGAGCGACGCGATCCCGCCGACCACCTTGCCGTGCGAGCTCGTGTCGTCGAGGCACCCCTCGCCGGTGATCACCAGGTCGGCGCCGTCGAGATGGTCGTACAGGTCGAGTTCGTCGGCCACCAACTCGAAGCCGGGCAACAGCTTGCCGCCGAGTGCGGCGAGCGCGCCGCCGAGCCCTCCGGCGGCGCCACCGCCGGGCATCGACGTGACGTCGACGTCGAACTCCTCGGCGAACATCTGCGCCAACCGATCGAGACGGCGCGTGAGCATCGAGACCTGGGCTCGGGTCGCACCCTTCTGCGGTCCGAACACCGCAGCCGCGTCGGTGAAGGTGGTCGTGACGTCGCACGCGACGAGTAGCTCGACCTGCTTGAGTCGCGCGATCGCGGTGATCGCTCGGATGGCGCCGAAGCCGCCGTCGGTGGTCGCCGAACCGCCCAGCCCCACGATGATCCGTCGCGCCCCGGCGTCGAGGGCGTGGTCGATGAGTTCGCCGGTACCGGTGGTGGTGGCGTTCATCGGGTCGTTGCCGGCGGCTCCTCCCACCAGTGTGAGCCCGCTCGCCTTGGCCATCTCGATCACGGCCGTGCGCTGCGAGAACCGCCACGGCGCGTCGACCGTGTCGCCGAGCGGGCCGGTGACCGTGGACGTGCGGTTCGGCCCCCCGAGCGCATCGAGCAGTCCGTCGCCGCCGTCGGCCATCGGTACCTCGACGCAGTCGATGCCGAGTTCCCAGCATGCATGGCCGATCGCCGCTGCCACCTCGGCCGCGCTCAGCGTTCCCTTGAACTTGTCGGGGGCGGCGACCACGCGGCGGATGGGCACGGTGGCGACCATATCGGCATCGCCCCACCGCTGACCGGGGCCGACGATCAGACCAGCGCCAGCGCCGGGGAGCGCAGTCGATTGTCGACCGTCTCAGTCGGGTATCGCACCGGTAGCATCGCACTCATGGCAGTGACCGTTCGCATCCCCACCACCATGCGCCCCCTCACGGGCGGCGACAAGCTGGTCTCGGTCGAGCCGGGCACGGTCGGCGACATCGTGGCAGCGCTCGAATCGGCGCATCCGGGCATGGGTGAGCGGTTGGTCGACGGCGAGGGCGCGCTGCGTAAGTTCGTCAACGTGTTCGTCGACGACGACGATGTGCGCTACCTCGACGGCCTCGACACCGAGGTCGACGACGGACTCACCGTGTCGATCATCCCCGCCGTCGCCGGCGGCTGACGACCACCCCCACCACCACCACCCCAACCAGGTTTGCGTGACGGTTTCGGTGGGGCGACCCGCCGGGAATGCAACACGAACACGCCGGGTCGGGCCCACCGACGCTCGGGTTGCATTCCGGGTGTCCCGCCCCACCCGGAATGCAACGCAAACGGGAATGGTCGGGCAGTTGCGGGGTTAGCAGTCGACGCCGTAGAGTGCTAACGGCGTTAGCCGGACCTCCGGCGGCGCGACGACACCCACCGCTTTGCACACCACATAGCTTCGAACACGTCCAACGGAGGACACACAAGATGGCAAAGATGATCGCATACGATTCCGACGCTCGCCGAGCACTCGAGGCTGGTATGAACCAGCTGGCCGACGCCGTGCGCGTCACGCTCGGCCCCAAGGGTCGCAATGTCGTGTTGGACAAGAAGTGGGGCGCCCCCACGATCACCAACGACGGCGTGTCGATCGCCAAGGACATCGAGCTCAAGGATCCCCTCGAGCGCATCGGTGCCGAACTGGTCAAGGAAGTTGCCAAGAAGACCGACGACGTCGCCGGTGACGGCACCACCACCGCCACTGTGCTCGCGTGGACCATGGTCCGTGAAGGCCTGCGAAACCTCGCTGCCGGCGCCAATCCAATGGGCCTCAAGCGCGGCATCGAGGCCGGCGTCATCGCCGCGGTCGAGTCCATCAAGGCCAACTCGATCGAGGTCGACTCCACCCAGCAGATCTCGCAGGTCGCCGCCATCTCGTCGGCCGATCAGGAGATCGGCGACATGATCGCCGCGGCGATCGACAAGGTCGGCAAAGACGGTGTGATCACCGTCGAGGAAGGCCAGACCTTCGGTATGGAGATGGATCTCGTCGAGGGCATGCGCTTCGACAAGGGCTACCTGTCGCCGTACATGGTCACCGACACCGAGCGCATGGAGGCGTCGTTCGACGACCCGTACCTGCTGTTCGTGTCGTCGAAGATCTCCACGATCCGCGACCTCGTGCCGGTGCTCGAGAAGATCATGCAGACCGGTCGCCCGCTCGTGATCGTTGCCGAGGATGTCGACGGTGAGGCACTCGCCACGATCGTCGTCAACAAGATCCGTGGCACGTTCAAGTCGGCTGCTGTCAAGGCCCCCGGCTTCGGCGAGCGTCGTAAGGCGATGCTGCAGGACATGGCCACGCTCACCGGTGCCCAGGTCATCAGCGAAGACGTCGGCCTCAAGCTCGAGAACGTCACGCTCGACCTGCTCGGCGAAGCCAAGCGCGTCGTCATCACCAAGGACGAGACCACCATCGTCGACGGCGCCGGCGAGCAGGACGACATCACCGGTCGTATCAATCAGATCAAGGCCGAGATCGAGAACACCGACTCCGACTACGACCGTGAGAAGCTCCAAGAGCGCCTCGCCAAGCTCACCGGCGGAGTCGCCGTGCTCAAAGTCGGCGCCGCGACCGAGGTGGAACTGAAAGAGAAGAAGCACCGCATCGAAGACGCGGTCTCCACCACCAAGGCAGCCATCGAGGAAGGCGTCGTCGCCGGTGGTGGCGTCACGCTGCTGCGTGCGGTCGAGGCCGTCAACAAGGTCGCCGACACCCTCGACGGTGACGAAGCCACGGGCGCCCGCCTGGTGGCGAGTTCGCTGGTCGGCCCGATCAAGCAGATCGCCGAGAACGCCGGTGTCAACGGTGGCGTGGTCATCGCCAAGGTGCTGGAGATGTCCGGCAACGAGGGCTACAACGCGCTCACCGACACCTACGAGGACCTCGTGAAGATCGGTGTCATCGACGCCGCGAAGGTGACCCGCTCGGCGTTGCAGAACGCCGCGTCGATCGCTGCGCTGTTCCTCACCACCGAAGTCGTCATCGTCGACAAGCCCGAGAAGGCAGCCGGCATGCCCATGGGCGGCGGAGACATGGACTTCTGATCCCCGACTCCACGCACTGACCAAAGCGTGAACGAATGGGTGCCGGACGGCCCTGTTCGTTCACGCATTTGGCGTTTTCGGGGTCGTAGCCTGACGGCATGCGTATGGAAGCTGGTCTCACCGTCGTCCACCTGTTCGGCAAGCCGACCCCGAACCTCGATCGCGAGGCGGTCGTCGCCGCGGTCGAGGCCGCCGAGGCCGACGAGTGCCAGGTGATCACCGCCGCGATGCTCGGGCACAAGGCCGACATCGCGTTCATGGCGCTGGCGCCCGACTGGCGTACGCTGCGCACGTTGCAGTCCGCGCTGCAGCACGCCGGGATCGACATCGTCGACAGTTACGTCTCGATCACCGAGGTCAGCGAATACGCGAAAGGCATGCCCGAGCACATGCTGCAGGCGCGCCTACATCCGGTGATCCCGCCCGAGGGGATGAACGCGTTCTGCTTCTACCCGATGAGCAAGAAGCGCGAAGGCCACGTCAACTGGTTCGCCACGCCTTACGACGACCGCAACGAGATGATGATGGAGCACGGCAAGAGCGGGCGCACGTTTGCTGGCCGGGTGGCCCAGCTCGTCACCGGGTCGACCGGTCTCGACGACTTCGAGTGGGGTGTCACGCTGTTCGCCGTGAGCCCCGACGTGCTCAAGGATGTGGTGTACACGATGCGCTTCGACAAGGGCTCGGCGCTGTACGGCGAGTTCGGCGCGTTCTACGTCGGCTACCTCGAGTTCATCGAGAACATCCTCTGAACGAACCGGTTCGCGATCGCGGTCAGCTGCCGAAGACGACCGTGCGCTGCAGCACGTCGATGCCCGACTCGTCGAACGTGAACCGATCGAAGACGGCGCGGGACGGATCGCCGGTTCGTGCCAGGAGGTCGGTGACACCCGACGGTCCGTCGTAGTCGATCTGCAACCCCGCTTCGATCGTGGCGACGCAGTCTGCGAAGCTCCGACACACCGAACCGCTCGCACTGACCTGAGCGAGCTGGAGGGCGATGTCGCGTGGTGCGTCCGATTCGGCCCGAACGGCGGCGAGCGCGATGAGATTCGCGCAGTCGTAGGCGTTCGTCGCGAACAACCCGGGAGGGTCGAACGGTGCAGTGGCGTCACCCGAGTCAGCCTGTGGTGCCAGGCCGACGATCTTGTCGCGCAGCTCGGCGTCGAGACCCTTGATTCGTTGCGGAGCCGTTGGATTGCGGAGCGCGTCGTTCACGACGATGGTTGCCAACCCACTGGTGTCCTCGTCGTCGAGTGCCTCGAGGAATCTGGTCCCGTTCTCGCGGTCAGCGAGCAAGACGAGGACCTGGCTGTCGGAAACGGCGAGCTCAGCTGCCTCGGTCGACAGGTCGTCGTCGCCGGCGGCGAACGCGATCCGTCCGACGACGACGATCGCTTCGTTGGCGAGCGAGGCCTCGACTGCATCAGCGAAGGGGCGGCCATAGGTGTCGTCGACATTCACGATCGTGACGCGTTGGGCGCCGGTCTGGTCGGCGGCCGCGGCGATCGCGCCGGCTTGGAGCGAGTCGCTCGGCACGGTGCGGAAGAACAGATCCTGGTCGGGGAACTGGTCGAGCGCCAACGCACTCGCCGTCGGCGAACACACCACCTTGCCCGCCGCGACGATCTCGTCGAGCGTGCTGAGGGCCACCAGCGACGACGCCGGACCGATGATCGCATCGACATCTCGATCCAGCAGCGTCTGGATCGACGCCGACGCCGTTGCGGTACTGCTGCCTTCATCGGCAACCACCAGCCGTACCCGTTCATCGAGCACACCACCGGCGGTGTTGATCCGATCGATCGCGGTCTCGACGGCGGCAGCCATGGGCCCACCGAGCAACGTGTTGCCGAGCGGCAGCAGTGCGCCGATCACGAGACGGCCGTCGCCGACCACCTCCGCTCCGATCGTGGTGGTCGTGGTGTCCACCACCGTGTCGTCGACGACCCGGTCGTCGTCGCTGGAGCATGCCGCCAGCGCCGCCGAAATCACCAGCACCACAGCGAGCGCTACAGCGGGGCGATTGCGGCGAATCCTCATGACGGAGGCCCAGCGTAGAAGAGGAACTGCTACGCGTGGTGCCTGCGTCGGCACCACGAGTAGTACTTGGTTCGAGATGTGGTCTGGATCGCTCGATTCGGGAGTTGATCGTGATGGATCGGTGCGAGTCTGGCCAGGGTGTAGCGGCCCCGGTCTGGTTCGACTCGCTCATGTCGACGACGGAGTGCCTGCAATTGCATGACCGACCACGTCCCGATCCCCAGCGACCGTGAACTGGTCGCGCGAACAAGCGGCGGCTCGACTGCGGCATGGGACGAATTGCAGGCGAGACACGTCGACGCGATCCAGTCGCTCTACCGATCGCGTCGACGCCGTCACAGCGGGCGTGCAACCGAGGCTGTCTTCGCGCAGTTGCGCAGCGACATCGTCGATGACGTTTCCGGCGACCCTGCACCCGGCGCTCGGAGCAGACGGCGAGGCCATCGCTCCGCCGATGCCGAGGCGTCCGCTGTACGACGTCGCTACGGCCTTCGCTGGTCTGGCGACGGTCTGGCAGGCTGTGCTCTGGCACCGCGGGTCGAGCACGCACCAGGCAGCCGAGTCGACGTCACTGCCGGCGGCACCCTCACGGCGGTGAGGCCGCCGAGCACCGACGAAGCAGGTGACGGGTCGTGGACGCTGGATCGTGATCACGGAGGTGCCTGCAGGCGACCCAGTCAAGTGACCACCGATGGGGGCGCAGTCGTGGGCGACGATGCCTTCGACGACATCGGCCCGGCGGGTGGCACCGTCGCCTATGATCAGCAGATCGCCTCCACCGAGGATGTCCTCTCCCTCGAAGCCTCCACGACTGCCGATGAGCTGCGCCTCTCGTCGATCGGGCTGTCTGCCGACATCGTCCCGTGACGTCAGCGGTTCGCGTCGCTCATCTCGAACAGGTCGCTGCCGGCGTGGCGCGACCAGGTCGCTCCTACTGCAGATTGCTCGCAGAGATCACCGACGACTGGGTGACCGCCATCTTCGACGAGGCGCTCGAACAGATCGAGCGCCCCGGCGGCCGGGTGGCGTTGCTGGCCATCGGCGGGTACGGGCGAGGCGAACTGGCCCCGCAGAGCGACCTCGACCTCTTGCTCGTTCACGACGTGAAGCCGAAGAAGGTCAAGAAGGAGGTCGAACCGCTGGCGAGTGCGATCTGGTACCCGCTGTGGGACTCGGGCGTGAAGCTCGGTCATGCCGTGCGCCGCATCGACGAGCAACTCGACCTCGCTGCCACCGACCTCGATTCTGCTACGGCGCTCGTCACGGCGAGGCCGCTGGCCGGCGACGACGACCTCGCTGCGCAGGTCGTCGAGCAGGGGTTGGCGCTGTGGCGCCGCAATCGTGATGGTCACCTCGCGGAGCTCCGCCATCGGGTTCGTGTCCGCCAGGAGTCGGCGGGCGACGTGGCCTACCGGCTCGAACCCGACCTGAAGGACGGTCACGGCGGCCTCCGCGACGTGCAGTCGTTGTGGTGGGCCGAAGCGGCGGGGCTCCATCTGATCGCCGAGGATCTCATCGAACTCGACCACGCCTACGACGTGCTCCTACGCGCCCGGGTGGCGCTGCACCTGGCCACCGGGCGCGCCGGCGATGTCCTCCGATTGGAGGATCAGGACGCAGCGGCCGACGCGGGTGGATGGAGCGACGCCGACGACCTGATGGCCGATGTCGCTGCCGCGGGTCGTTCCATTGCGTGGCTGTGCGACGAGAACTGGGGCCGCGCGGTCGAGTCGGTCGAGTCCGAGCCCGATCGAGCTGTTGCTCCCGGTGTGATCTTGCGCAACGGCGAGATCGAACTTGCAGCCCACGCGGATCCGGCCGCCGACGCCACGTTGGTGTTGCAGACCGCCGTCGCAGCGGCTCGCCATCAGTGTCGAATCGACCGCGCGACGCTCGACCGGCTGCACGACGACGTCGAAGGTTGGCCGGGAACCTGGCCGGTGGGTGCCACCGACGAACTCATCGCGCTGCTACTCGAAGGGCACCGAGCGATCCCGGTGTTGGAGTCGCTCGATCAGCGCGACCTCATCTCGCGACTGTTGCCCGAGTGGGCGCCGGTGCGGTCGCGTCCACAACGCAACGCCTATCATCGCTTCACCGTCGACCGTCACCTGTGGGAGGCGGCTGCCAACGCCGCCGACCTCGCCCACCGGGTGACGCGCCCCGATCTACTCGTGCTCGGTGCGCTGCTCCACGACCTCGGCAAGGGTTACCCCGGCGACCACACCGAAGTGGGCATGGACCTCGTTCGCACGGTCGGCCCCAAGCTCGGGTTGGTTCCCGCCGACGTCGAGGTGCTCGTCACCATGGTCGAGCAGCACCTACTGCTTCCCGACGTGGCCATGCGTCGAGACCTGACCGATCCGGCGACGATCGAACAGGTCGCCGAGGCGGTCGGCACGGTCGAGGTGCTCGACCTGCTCCACGCGCTCACCGAAGCCGACTCGTTGGCGACCGGGCCGTCGGCGTGGGGCGATTGGAAGGAAGGGCTGGTGACCGAGCTGGTCGCCCGGGTCCGTCACGTGCTCGGTGGTGGCGACGTGGCCGAGGTGACCTGGCGGCTGTTCCCCGATGCCGAGACGCTCGCCGTGATGGCGGTCGGTGAGCTCCACATCGCGCGCCTTCGCGATGTGATCACGGTGGTGAGCCCCGATGCGTCGGGGACGTTCGGCCGTATCGCCGGCGTGTTGTCCCTGCACGGGCTCGACGTCGTCAGTGCGCGAGCACACTCCGACGAGGGCGGTATGGCGGCGTCGCAGTTCCGCATCGTCGTGCCCGATGGCACCTTGAACTGGCGTGCCGTCAAGGCCGACCTCGCGCGAGCGCTGGAGCGCCGGCTGGCCATCGAAGCACGGCTGGCCGAACGCGCCTCCACGTATCGACGCCGCCGGCGTACGCAGGCCGCGGCGCCCGCCCCGCCATCGGTGGTGTTCGACGACGACGCATCGAGCAACGCCACCGTGATCGTCGTGCGCGCCGTCACCAGGATCGGCATCCTGCATCGCATCACGACAGCACTCGGCGAACTCGGACTCGACATCCGTCATGCCACCGTACAGACGATGGGGATGGAGGTCGTCGACACGTTCTACGTGCGTGCCGACGGCGCCCTGGTCACCGATGCGTCGTATCGCATGGAGATCCATCGCGCACTGCTCCACGCCGTGACGTGATCGCCGCTCGCTGGGCCAACCGATTCCGGCCTAACGTGTCCGACGTGACGGCGAGCGCGCGTGACCTGGCGAGATGGAGCGAGTCGTTGGCGGCGATCGCCCGCACCGGAATGGGGTTCACCGAGAGCCTGTACGAGCGCGAGCGTTTCGAAGAGGTGCTCCACATCGCCGCCGACATCAAGGCAGCAGCGAACGAGATCGAGTGGGCCGACGAACTCGAAGACGAAGCGATCGCAGTGCAGCGCGAGACCGACCACTTCATCCAGGAGTGGATGGAGTCGATCGGCGAGGGGGTGCCGGGCTACGTCACACCGAAGGTGGCGGTCGGCGCGATCGTCGGCAACGACGCCGGCGAGATCTTGCTGGTGCAGCGCAAGGACTCCGGCATCTGGCTGTACCCGACTGGCTGGGCCGACGTCGGCTATTCGGCCGCCGAGGTGGCCGTGAAGGAGGTGAGCGAGGAGACCGGCATCGACTGCGAGCCGCTGCGACTCCTCGGCGTGGTCGATGGTCAGCGGATGGGGTTCAGCCGCTTCGGGATGTACATGTTGCTCTTCCACTGCCGGGCCACGGGCGGCGAACTGACCCCGCACCCGCTCGAGACCGCCGACGTCGGTTGGTTCGCCCAGGACGCACTGCCCGAAGCGACCGCAGGCGTGAAGTGGTGGGGTTCCATGGCATTCGCCGCGTTCGGCGGAGACGAATCGCCCGCCACGTTCGACCCGGTTCGGTCACCGGTCTGGCGCACCGACTGAAGTGGTTTCAATCGGCGTCGCGGTCACGGAGGAACTGCTCGACCTCTTCGACGAGTGCGTCGGAGTCGAGCGGGGTTGCTGACGACAAGTCGTCGTTGCCGCTGCCGGCTTCTTCGTCGATGATCCGTTCGAGGCGTGACAGGTACTCGAGCATGTCGTCGTCGTCGCCGATCATCGATGCCACCTGGGCGTCGTATGCGGCGGCTGCGGTGGCGAGCTGCGAGAGCGGCGCCGGCGTGCCGATCATCGAGCAGGCTCGTTCGACCAGTGCCATTGCCGCCCTGGGCGACGGGATCTGCGAGGCGTAGCCGGGCACTGCCGCCCAGAGCGAGGCCGTCGACATGCCGGTGTGGTGGAGTGCATCGTAGAGCACGCCGACGATGCCGGTCGGCCCTTCGTACTCCGAACGCCTGAGCTCGAAGCGTTCGATGAGCGCGTCGTCGGTGGCGGTTCCGATCAGCGGCACCGGACGCGAATGGGGCACGTCGGCGAGCAGCGCGCCGAGCGAGATCGCCATGGTGGCACCGAAGGCTTCGGCGATGCCTTCGATCTGATCGCAGAACAAGCGCCAACGCAGTGCGGGTTCGGGGCCGAGCACCAAGATGACGTCGGTGCCGGGAAGTGACACCGACCACACGCCGACGGTGGGCCACACGATCGAGCGATGCTGGAACTCGTCGAGGCGGACTTGGGGACGCACGGTGGCGAAGTCGGTGAACGCCTCGGGATCGATCTCGGCGAGCGCCTCGGCGCCCCAGGCTTCGATCATCGTGCGCAGGGCGATCGACGCGGAATCGCCGGCGTCGTTCCAGCCGGTGAACGCAGCAACCAGCACCGGACGGTTGAGGTTCGGTTCCGCCAGCCAGCGAACGTGCTCGGTTCCCACGGACTCAACGCTATCGGCGACACGCAGTAGCGTCGGCGGGGTGGAGAGTGAGCAGACGAGTTCAGCGGTCGTCGGTGACGATGACGGTGAGCGTGATGGCGCCGGAGATGTTGACGGTCGAGTGGTGGTCGTCGTCGTGCACGCCGTCGACGACGAACTCGTCGAAGCGTTCAATCGGTTGATCCCGCAGCTGTCGTCATCGTCGCCTCCGCCGTCGAGCGATCATCTGGCGGCGATGGTGGGCAGCGATGACATCGTGCTGTTCGTCGCACGGGTCGACGGCCGAATCCTCGGCAGCCTCACGCTCGCCTTCTACCGGATACCGACCGGCACCAAGGCCTGGATCGAAGACGTGGTGGTCGATGCGGACGCACGCGGACACGGCGTGGGCGAACTGCTCAATCGCGCCGCGCTCGACGAGGCGCGCTCCCGAGGTGCGAAAGATGTCAGCTTGACGAGCCGACCGTCGCGCGAGGCGGCCAACCGCTTGTACCAGCGCATTGGGTTCGAACCCCGCGAGACCAATGTCTACAGATTTGAGTTAGAATGACCAGATGGTCAGAAGAAGTCGACCCACCGAGGTAATCGGTGTCCACGAGCTAGTTGGTTACGTCCGAGTTTCGACGATGGGTGGCAGAACTGATGAGCGGTTCCAGTCGCCAGCTCACCAACGCGAAGCGATGGAGGAGTGGGCGCAACGCCGATTCGGCGAAGAGCACAGATGGGTCGAGTGGTTTGAGGACCTCGATCAAACGGGATCAAGCATCGATCGACCAAGTCTCAATGCCGCGCGCGAATGCGCAGAAGCTCACGGCGCTCACATAATTGTCTTTGATCTATCGAGATTCTCGCGGTCGGTGCCGGAGGGCCTGACTGCCTTGGCAACTCTGGAGCGCTCCAACGTTCAGGTTCTTTCAGCGTCGGAAAATAGCGACCCCACAACACCTGAGGTCGAGTTGAGCCTCACGATGTACATGGCGATGAATCAGTTTCAGGTGCGCCGGCTGCGAGACAGTTGGCGTAACACGATCCAGTCGAACCGATCCGCTGGCTGGTGGCACGGCGTAGCACCGTACGGCTATCGAAGGCTCACGATCGAGGAACGTGAAAAGGCGCCACGGGTGTCGGGCGTCATTGTCATTGATGAGATTCCGGCCGCACACGTTCGAGAGATGTTCCGACGGTTCCTCGCTGGTACCAGCGCTTTTGCGATTGGTCGCGACGGGGTGAAACTCGGGTGGTTCCAGCGGGTTGGAACTGCAGAGGCCATCCTCTCGAATCCGGCCTACGCAGGAATGGTCGGCATCGGCGAAAGAGCACCGGCCATCTCGAAGAAAACCGGTCAGCCTCTGCGAGACAGCAACGGGCGGGTGAAGCATTTTCCTAAGCCAGGTAGCGTCCGGTATCACCAAGGCCGGCATGAACCGATCGTCTCTCAGCGAGATTTCGTGCTGGCGCGCAAGCTACGTCGGCTCACACGAACTCAGAAGCCGTACCAGCCAATCCAGATGCGGTGGAGCTCAGCGGGCCGTACGGAGTGTGCGAACTGCAGTCGAAACCTTGGGTTCCACGACAAGTCGAAGCAAACCGGAGTTGCCGACGCCTTCTACCTGATCTGCGCGAACCGAGACTGCACGGCGAAGCCGGGATCAGTTCGAGTTGCTGAACTCGAGCATCTGCTTGCCGAGGCAGTGACCGCGCTGGCTCTTCAGGTGCGCAACGTGTCCGATGAGATGCAGTTGCGGATGTCTGCCACGGAGTCCTCGTCACGAGAGATGCGACGCAAACTTGATGCGTCGATCGCGAATCTGCGAATCAAACGAGCGCGCATCAGTGCGGTTGTGCTCTCCGAAACCTGGGGCGAAGCAGACATCAGCGAATCGGAGGCCAAGGAAGCTTTGAAGCTTGTCCGAGACGAGCTGCTGAGTGCCGAGGGTCAGTTGGCTCAGCTGGGGCCGGATGCTCCGAACCAGGGGCGCCTCACCGGGTTGCGCTCTTCGACCGCCTCATTGGCGGAACTTTGGCCGGCGCTCACCCTTGCTGAGCGTGTCGCCGCTCTGGAGGCGATTGGCGCGGTGGTGCGAATCAAGCCATCCCGAAAGCGCGCTGACACATTGAGCGGCCGCGTCGTAATCGCGGTGCCATTCGTTCCCAGTCAGGACGCCGACGGCCCCCATGGGATTGGGTGGACCGAAAATCCGCCGTAGCGACCAGGTGAAGGGCCTGTTCAGCCGGGAGCGCAGCAGGGTCGCGCCAATCGAAGTCCACTCAATCCCACCCGGGGGGCAGACGGCATCAAGTACGGGATCTGGATGCAGACGTCGCAAGGCGCATCGCAACAGCGGCCGAGTTGTCCCGAAGTGAAGGCCGGACGGTCGAGAAGGGCCCGAGCTGAGTACCGCCGAGTTCGCAGCGAGACTCGGTCGCGTCGAAGCTACTACTCGGTGGCTCATCGAGTAAGGCGTCATCGCGGGCACGAAAGTCCGCTCATCCCCTGCGTCCAAGCTTGGGAGGTCAAGCCCGATGAGGTCGATCGCTTCCTCGCCACCTATGACGGATTTCGCACCGTCAAAGAGGTAGCCGACGAGATCGCTATCAGCTACCACCAGCTCTATCAGCTCTATCAGCTCTATCAGCTCATCAAGAGGCGTAGGCTCGGATAGCCGACAGACACCGTCTCGGGACGCATCTTGATCAATGAGAACTGCTTGATCGTCGTGGCAGGCGAACTCGACCCGATTCGTGCCATGCGCGGGCCTTCGATACTGATCGTCGAGGCGGCAAAGACGCTGCGCCGGGCGCGCACCTCGATCCAACCCTGGATCGGCGTCCCACTCGATCGCGATCCTGAGACCGACGCCACCGGGGCGGCCTACGCGACCCACGCGTCGGTCGGTCGCATTCGCCTCGAACTGGCGGATGCACCAAAGGGGGCGAAGGGTCTGCCTGGCCGCTGACGTGCGTTGCGAGTTGTCGAACGCAGCGCCACCGGCCACCCCTGGAGTGGGTAGTCCCGGTGATGCCATCACCGCTGTCACGTGTATTGTCTTCTGGTGAAAAAACTTCGCTCCGGATCGACCGCCCTGACCGTTCTGGCCGTGATTCTCGCCATCGGCATCACGGGTGTGCTGGCCTATCTGGTGAGCGTGCTCGGCGATGACGACGACACTCAGGCTCTCGCTGCTGGTGAGGTCTCGTGGCTGTACTCTCAGACCGCCGATGCCGCCGAACTCATCGATCTCGGTGATGGTGCCTACCAGCTCGTCATGCGTGACGTCGATCCACAGACCATCCAGTTCTCCGACCGACCCGATCGACTCGTCGAGATCATCGACACGACGCGTCTCGTCCACCACTGGGAGGAACTCTTCGCCACCAGCGCGCCGAACGCCGTGCTCGTCGAGCACGAACCATCGGGGGAGACCGATTCGCTCGTCGTCGTGCTGACCGACCCCGTTTACGACATGGCGGCCCAGACCCTTTCTTATGGCGTCGAGATCCTCGCAGACCAGTTTCATCCCGAGCGCCTCGTCGCCCTCGCCGACCACCACGCCCGACCCCCCGTCATGATGCGCTACGTCAGTTTGTTCATCGACTCGGTGCAGGACCTGACCGGCGGGTCGGGCATCGACCCGTCGACCATCGGCGGCGACGGTGCGCAGGCACTGATCGACATGCTCGGCGGCGGCGACCTCGGCGGCGGGGTGCACATCCAGAGCGCGAACGTCGCCGTCGAGCCGGCGACGGGGACGGTCAGCGGTTCAGCCATCGTCACGTTTGACACCGCCGGTTTCGGTCTCGACGTCGCGATCTCGGTGACCGACGCGCAGAACTGGTCGCTCGAGGTGGCAGCCATGACGTCATCGACGTGGACGCCGGCGAACCTGCCGAGCCTGACGATCGATCCGTCGACCTTGTCGGGGACGATCTCGATGACCGAAGGAGTCGTGAGTTACGCCGTTGTTGGCACGACTCACACGTGGAACATGGCCAACGGTGTCAACTACGTGTCGACACCGGAGCTCTCGGCTGACTGTCCGCTCGAGGAGTCGCAATGTCCGACCGGTGTCGATGGTCCCTACCTGTCGATGAACGGTTCGCTGTCGGTGGCCGGGATCCCGAACGAACTGGCGCTCACTGGGGCGATGACCACCGACGGGAACTGGGTCCGCTTCGACGGTAACGCCGGTGACATCACTCTCGGCGGCTATGGGATCGTCGACACGACGCTCACCGTGTGGCACGGTCAGCGTGGCGACTCCTATGACCCGAACATGGACCTGCCGAGTCTCGCCACCCTCAACAGCGGTGTCGACCTCGAGTTCTGCGGCGGTTTCACCATTCCGATCCCGGGGCATGCCAGCAAGGCGTCGGATGGCTGCGCGCGCTGGTCGCCAGATGGCATCGTCATCGGCCAGGTCGGTGTCGATGCGTCGGTGACCGGCTCGATGGCCGCGACCGGTGCCGACGGCACGGCGACTGCTTCGGTCAAGGGTCTCGCCTGGACGAACATTCTCTCGACGACGCTGAGCGGACTGCCGAGTGCCGACGTCATCATGTCGGGGGTTCATGGCGCGCTCGAGAGCCAGAAGGTCACCCTCGCTGGCCAAGCAACCCTTCCCGGCATAGCCGCGGAGGCGCTCAACATCGATCTCAGCGGCGCCGAGTCGTATGTGTTCGACGTGACCGGCACGGTCTCGCTGGATGGGTTCTCGCTCAATGCTGTGCTTCCGACGAACATTCGAATCGGCTCCGAGCCGTTCAAGACCGACATCACCTCGATCACCGCCACCATCCAAGCCGGCCGGGGCAGCGGGGCATCGTTCTCCCTCGGCACCATCGGGGCCGCCACCGTCGGCTACAGCCCGAACACCCGGCCGATCACCACTTCGGTGCAACTCGTCGCAGCAACGGCTCCCGACATCGGCATGGCATTGTCGGTCGACGCGACCGGCACGAAGGCCGCCGGTGACACCGGCGGCGACGGGCTCACGGAGTCGACCCGCCTCTCGAACCCAGCCGGCGCCAGTTATGTGTGGCCGAACCAGTTCGGTATCGGCGGCATGAACCTATGGAGCCTCACCGTCCAGATCGCCTACGAGGACGGCTCACCCGCCCTCGGCTACACCAGCACCACCTACCTCGACCCCGACGGTGGTGACACCGGATCGGTCATCGTCTGTGACGGTCCCTGTGACGCCGCCGACTGGATGATCGGCAAGCTCGGGTTCAACATCTCGTACACGAACCCGTGCTTCGCCTACTCGTTCTCGAGTGGATCGGGCGCATCCGGGTTCTCGATCGACAACGGCACGATCACCGCCACCGCCTTCAAGGTCGGTATCGCACCCGCCGGCTGCTCGATCCAGTCCGGGGCCACCCAGCAGAGCCTCCCGACCGGTTTCGCTGGCTTCCAGTTCACGGCCACCTTCGGCTCGGCGACCCTGAATGTCGCCACCCAGGTCTCGTCTACCGGGTTCACGTTCGACGCGTCGCTTACCGACCTGACTGTCGCCGGCATGGAGTACAAGACGGTCTCGCTCACGATTGACATCAACTCCTCGGGAAGTGACGTCGAGTTCGTAGCGACCATGACGTCAGGCATGGGTGACATGTCGGTCGCTTCCGGTTTCGTAGCTGGCACCTCCGGAGTGACGCAGACCCTCGACGCGACGCTCACCGACTGGAACTGGTCGAGCGTTAACGTCGACATCGAGTCGTTGCACTTCGCGACATCGACCACAATCCCGAGCACGACATCAGGATGTGCGAGCTTCTCGGGCAGTGCCGACGGTTCGATCCGGATCGGCGGCAGCTCGATCACGATCGCCGATGGCAGCTCCATCGAGGTCTCGTGTAAGGGCGTCCAGAAGCTCTACATCGACATCACCTACACCCACAAGAACAGCATCGGGACGAAGACCGAGGAACTGATCCTGCAATACCCGAAGAGAATCAACGGTGTCGACTACTTCTACGGCGAGACCGACTTCTCCTTCAATCGCACCTTCTCTGAGAAGTTCGGGACCCGGACGTTCAACAAAAACGTGCAGATCTCGATCGGCATGTCGGTCACCGTCAACCCCACCAATCCGACAGCGAGCGGATTCGGGTTCTCTGGATCGTTCAGTGCCGATCGAGTCAGCGGGAGCCTCGGTTGCAACCTCCCGCCAGCCTCGACGGACTTCAGTTGTTCCGGAAGGATTCGTGTGAATCCCTCTTGGGCCGGGATATACCACCGTACGTGGGCCGGCCTGTGACGCTCCGGCGAGGGCGTTCTGGCGGCGTGAGCCAATGATCGCGTGGCTCGATCGGTGCGACACATCGTCACCTGGATGATTGGTTCCAAGGGATGTCAGTGGCCGTGGGCGAGCAGTGATCGTGCGGGTCCGGGTGGTGTCGGCGTCGTTGGGTTCGGCTTCGATGCCGGCTGACCGGGAGCCCTGGTGGTGGCGTGATCAGATGTAGCCGCAGCCCCCAGAAGAACCTCGAGTGGCTGGCGCAGTGGCCGTAGCTGGCGCAGCCGGCCATGTCGGATCGTTTCACCGTCTCACGTGAACGGCCGCAATCGACCGGGGTGGAATCAACAAGCCAGAGATCGTCATGCCACGACGGGCACTCACGGGCGAGCGCGGCGATGATGGATTGCATCGTCGCAACGGCGTTGCGGAGTCGTTCGTTGTAGGCCGGGCGTTGCGGCAGGTAAGCAAACAGGCCGATGAGGTGGATGTTGGCGTGTCGCAGAAACGGGATTCGGAGGTGACGCCGATCAAGGTTTGGATCACTGCCGAGGTGACCAGTTCGGTGTCGTTGAGTTTCGGCTCGGGTTCGGTGGAGGCTCTTGATCCTTGATGGAGGATGAGAGTCGTGACTACAGATGTGAAGTCCAATACCCATCGGCCGTACTCGCCGGAGTTGAAGGAACGAGCGGTGCGTCTCGTGCTGGTGCTGCGAGCCGAGACCGGCGCGAAGCATGGCAGTGTGAAGCGGATCGAGGAGCAGCTCGATGTAGAAGTCGAGTCGTTGCGGTCGCGGGTGGAGCAAGCGGAGATCGAAACGCTGCTCGAGATCGCCGACCCAACGAACGCGGCGAAATGTCGTTCAGGATACTCGGCTGCTGCGAACAATCGGCGCAGCGGTTCGTGCGTGGCACCCCGTCCGACGTGCAGCGTTCAGTTCCCGACTCGGTCGATCGGCGCTGTTAATCGCCACATGGCAACATCGTCGGCTCCCGCCAGCGATCCGAAGTGAAGAGTCCTCGAACGCGCCAGGGGTTTTTGTCGCTACTGACGCCGGGTAGCAGCCAAGCGTGCCCCTCGAGCGTCGCGTCCTCGATCTCGAACCCGTCGCTGATCTCGCCGACCACCTCTCCCGATGTGGCGGCGATGCTCTGGCCGTGGCTGCATCGACCGATCCGATCGACCTGATCGGTGCGGTGGTCGACGCCGGGCTGCGAGGCCGGGGCGGTGCCGGATTCCCGACCGGCGTCAAATGGCAGTCCCGTGTGAGCTATGAGCTGAGCCGGTGGCGCTTCTTGAGCGTTGGCCACGTCAGCTGGCCGTTGCGGGTGCAGCGGATGCTTCTTGCCGGATGCGGTTCACGGCCATGATCAGGACGACGCCAAGGAGAAGCTCTGCCTCGGCAGCGGTCCGAGGACCTGCCAGGGTGGGGTCGTATTCGAAAGTCGGGTCAGCCATCTGCATTTTGAACACGGTGCCCTGCGGTCCCAAGGCGGCAATCGCCGCCCCTCACCGCAATGTCCAACCGTTGGTTTCGGCCACTTCGCTACACGTTGACCGGACTTGAAATCCGAATCCGAGCAACGCCCGGGAGCGCCGTTCGAAGCTGTCCGGGTCGAGATCGAACGCAATGATGCGCCCTCGGAGGTGGGGTGGTCCTCGAGCCCGAACAGCGTCCCGTCTGAGGTGAGGGTGTGCGGCCAGGGACGCGCGTTTGGAGATCTCGTCGTCGCGTTGGCTCGTGTTGAATGAGGCCTGTGAGTGATCAGGGAAACCTGTCGTCGGCGATCATCGAAAACCGACATGGGGTCGGTGTTTCGGTCGGCGGTTGGTGAGGTTAGCGGGGGCTCCTCTCGGTGGGGTTGGTGGTGGCGATTTCGAGGCCGTTGTGTTCGCGTAGACGCCAGGATGGGCCTTTGATGTTGAACACGATGGCGTTGTGCATGAGCCGGTCCAAGACGGCGGCGGCGACGACAGCGTCGCCGAAGATTGTGCCCCAGTCGGGTAGTCCTCTGTTGGTGGTGACGATGGTTGGGTGGCCTTTCTCGTAGCGGGTGTTGACGACTTGGAAGAACACTGCGCTTGCTTCGGTGCCGCCGAGCGGCAACAGCCCGACGTCGTCGATCACCAACACGGTGGGTGCGGTGAACGATTTCATTTTCGATGACAGGTTGCCCTCGATCGACGCGCGCACGAGGGTGCGGCAGAGGTTGTCGGCAGTGGTGAAGTAGCCGCGGTAGCCGGCCTCGACCGCCAACGTCGCGAGCGCGACAGCGAGGTGTGTTTTGCCGCAACCAGGTTGGCCGAGGAACAGGATGGGTCGGTTCTCGTCGATGAACCGCAACGTCGCCAAGTCCTCGACCAGTTTGCGG
>Ga0209491_10002089_pt1 | contig 36573 bp, 31 predicted proteins | sample BON02_FD_187213 | JGI IMG/M metagenome (GOLD analysis project Ga0209491, IMG submission 187213) | Freshwater microbial communities from Lake Bonney liftoff mats and glacier meltwater in Antarctica - BON-02 (SPAdes) (version 2) | ecosystem: Environmental > Aquatic > Freshwater > Ice > Glacier... | reverse complement strand
TTGTTTTAGCTGCTGTTACTAATTATGGAAGGGCTTTGGAATATGCATCACAAATATTAAAAAATGATTGTGATATTGTTTTAGCTGCTGTTACTAATGATGGAAGGGCTTTGGAATATGCATCAGAAATATTAAAAAATGATAGAGATGTTGTTTTAGCTGCTGTTACTGATAATGGACGGAGTTTGGAATTTGCATCAGTAATATTAAAAATGGATCCTATTATATTAATAATGTTATTATATAATTTATTACAAAAACACGGTTCATTATCAATAAATTACTTGTATAAAAGTAATTTAATTAATATTGAAAAATTGGAAATAATAAAAGAATTTATTAAAGAATTTAAACAAGAATTTAATAAAAATAAGGATGAAAAACAATTACACGTTGTTGCTTCTAAAAAAAAGAATATTATATCAGAAATGTCCGCAGACCCCTTGGGAATGATAAGTGGTTTCTTAAAATCACAAAAAATTAATGAACAAGGGTTTTATATACATGATGGTAAAATAACACCTATTAATGATGATATAATAAAAATAATAGTTAGTTTTTTAAAAAAAGATAAAAAGGATGTATTAGCTGCGGTTACTAAGAATAGTGAGGTCTTTCAATATTATTTCAATATTTATAAAGATGATAAAGATATTGTTTTTGCTGTGGTTGTAAATAATGGGTTAGCACTCGAATTTGCATCTGATAGATTAAAAGATGATGACGATATTGTTATAGCGGCAGTTAAAAATAATGAGTTAGTAATTGAATTTGCATCTGATAGATTAAAATCCGAAAGATTAAATACATGAATGGGAAAATTAGTGGGGTTATTTAAATTTTAGATATTTATATAATATGTTGTTAATCAAAATAGTTGCTATAAATTATAAAAAATTATACGAAATTCAATGTATTACAAAACTTTACAAAATATTTAAATTTAAAAAGAAATATTTAAATTTTAAAAAAAATATTTAAATTTAAAAAGAAATATTTAAATTTTAAAAAAAATATTTAAATCTAAATACTAATAATATGGATAAAAAATATATTAAATATAAAATGAAATATTTAAACTTGAAAGAAAATCAAAAAGGGGGTACTACTAATAGAAAAGCGGTTTTAGCGGCTGTTACTGCTGATGGAAAAAACTTACAATTGTTGTCAGATGAATTTAAAAGTGATAAAGTGGTTGTTTTAGCTGCTGTTACTAATTATGGATATGCATTGGAATTTGCATCACAAGAATTACGAGCTGATAGAGATTTTGTTTTAGCTGCTGTTACTAAAAATGGATATGCATTGAAATATGCATCAACAGAATTAAAAAATGATAAAGATATTGTTTTAGCTGCTGTTACTAATGATGGAAGGGTTTTGGGATATGCATCAGAAATATTAAAAATTGATAGAGATGTTGTTTTAGCTGCTGTTACTAAATATGGAAAGGCTTTGGAATATGTACCACAAGAATTTAAAAGTGATAAAGTGGTTGTTTTAGCTGCTGTTACTAATTATGGATATGCATTGGAATTTGCATCACAAGAATTACGAGCTGATAGAGATTTTGTTTTAGCTGCTGTTACTAAAAATGGATATGCATTGAAATATGCATCAACAGAATTAAAAAATGATAAAGATATTGTTTTAGTTGGAGTTACTACTAATGGAATGTTTTTGAGTATTGTATCACAAATATTAAAAAATGATAGAGATGTTGTTTTAGCTGCTGTTACTGAAAATGGAATGGCTTTGGAATATGTACCACAAGAATTTAAAGATGATGGATATGTTGTTTTAGCTGCTATTTCTAATAATGGATATGCATTGGAATTTGCATCACAAGAATTACGAGCTGATAGAGATTTTGTTTTAGTTGCTGTTACTAAAAATGGATATGCATTGAAATATGCATCAACAGAATTAAAAAATGATAAAGATGTTGTTTTAGCTGCTGTTACTAATGATGGAAGGGTTTTGGAATATGCATCACAAATATTAAAAAATGATAGAGATGTTGTTTTAGCTGCTGTTACTAAATATGGAAAGGCTTTGAAATATGCATCAGAAATATTAAAAAATGATAGAGATGTTGTTTTAGCTGCTATTTCTAATAATGGATATGAATATGCGTGGAAGTTTGTATCACAAGAATTAAAAAATGATAGAGAGGTTGTTTTAGCTGCTGTTACTAATAATGGATATGCGTTGAACTATGTACCACAAGAATTTAAAGATGATAAAGATATTGTTTTAGCTGCAGTTACTAATAATGGATATATGTTGAACTTTGCATCACAAATATTAAAAAATGATAGAGATGTTGTTTTAGCTGCTGTTACTAATTATGGTGATGCATTGAAATATGCATCACAAATATTACAAATGGATCCTATAATGTTAATAATGGCATTATATAATGTCAAAAACTATTATCCATCAATAACGAAATTGTATGATAGTGGTTATATTAATATTAAAAAAGTGGAAATAATAAATTGTTTTATTGATGAATTTAAACAAGAATTTAATAAAAATAAGGATGAAAAAAGATTACAAGTTGTTGCTTCTAAAGGAAATACTTTTATGTCAAAAATGCCCAAAGACCCCTTGGGAATTATAAGTGGTTTATTAAAATCACAAAAAATTAATGAACAAGGGTTTTATATACATGATGGTAAAATAACACCTATCAATGATGTTATAATAAAGGAAATATTTAATTATTTGTTAAAAATATAAAAAGGATGTCTTGGCTGTGGTTACTAAGAATAGTGATGTCTTTCAATATTATTTCCATATTTATAAAGATGATGAAGATATTGTTTTAGCTGCGGTTGTAAAGAATGGGTTAGCACTCGAATTTGCATCTGATAGATTAAAAAATGAGAAAACTATTGTTTTAGCTGCGGTTGTAAATCATGGGTTAGCACTCGAATTTGCATCTATTATATTAAAAGATGATTATGATATTGTTTTAGCTGCGGTTGTAAATAATGGGTTAGCACTCGAATTTGCTTCAGAAAGATTAATAAATCATGAATATATTATTTCTTATAACAGTCAAAGTTCATAAGAAAGAATATTAAATACATGGATGGAAAAATTAGTGGGGTTATTTAAATTATACGAAATTCAATGTAAAAAACTTTACAAAATATTTAAATCTAAATACTAATAATATGGATAAAAAATATATTAAATATAAAATGAAATATTTAAACTTGAAAGAAAATCAAAAAGGGGGTACTAATAGAGAAGAGGTTTTAGCGGCTATTGATGCTGTTACTGCTGATAGAAATAAATTTGAATTTTTGTCATATGAATTACGAGATAATAGAGATGTTGTTTTAGCTGCTGTTACTAATAATGGATATGCGTTGACGTATGTATCACAAGAATTTAAAGATGATAAAGAGGTTGTTTTAGCTGCTGTTAAACATGCTGGAATAATATTTGAAATTGTATCACATGACTTAAAAAATGATAGAGATGTTGTTTTAGCAGCAGTTACTAATTATGGAAGTTCGTTGAAATATGCATCACAAAAATTAAAAGATGATAGAGGTGTTGTGTTAGCGGCGGTTACTAATAATGGAAATGCGTTGAATTATGCATCACTAATATTAAAAAATAATAAAGATGTTGTTTTAGCTGCTGTTAATAATAACGGACTGGTGTTGAATTTTGTATCACCAGAATTAAAAAATGATAGAGATGTTGTTTTAGTTGCTGTTACTAATCATGGAAATGCGTTGGATTTTGTATCAACAGAATTAAAAAATGATTGTGATATTGTTTTAGCTGCTGTTAATAATAACGGACTGGCTTTGAAATTTGTATCACCAGAATTTAAAAATGATAAAGAGGTTGTTTTAGCTGCTGTTACTAGTTCTGGATATGCATTGAAATATGCATTAACAGAATTAAAAAATGATAGAGATGTTGTTTTGGCTGCTGTTACTAGTTATGGATATGCATTGAAATATGCATCACAAATATTAAAAAATGATAGAGAGGTTGTTTTAGCTGCTGTTACTGAATATGGAAGGGCTTTGGAATATGCATCACAAATATTAAAAAATGATAGAGAGGTTGTTTTAGCTGCTGTTACTAGTTATGGATATGCATTGAAATATGCATCACAAATATTAAAAAATGATAGAGATGTTGTTTTAGCTGCTGTTACTAAATATGGAAGGGCTTTGGAATATACATCAGAAATATTAAAAAATGATAGAGAGGTTGTTTTAGCTGCTGTTACTGAATATGGAAGGGCTTTGGAATATGCATCAGAAATATTAAAAAATGATAGAGAGGTTGTTTTAGCTGCTGTTACTGAAAATGGATGGAGTTTTGAATTTGCATCACAAGTATTACAAATGGATCCTATTATATTAATAATGTTATTATATTTATTACAAAAACACGATTCATCATCATTAAATCACTTTAATGATATTGATTATATTAATATTGAAAAATTGGAAATAATAAAAAAATTTATTAAAGAATTTAAACAAGAATTTAAGAAAAATGATGATGAAAAAAGATTACAATTTGTTGCTTCTAAACAAAAGAATATTATATCAGAAATGTCCGCAGACCCCTTGGAAATGATAAGTGGTTTCTTAAAATCACAAAAAATTAATAAACAAGGTTTTTATATACATGATGGTAAAATAACACCTATTAATGATGATATAATAAAAATAATAAATAGTTATTTAAAAAAAGATAAAAAGGATGTCTTGGCTGCGATTACTAAGAATAGTGAGGTCTTTCTATATTATTTCAATATTTATAAAGATGATGAAGATATTGTTTTCGCTGTGGTTGTAAATAATGGGTTAGCACTCGAATTTGCATCTGATAGATTAAAAAATGAGAAAACTATTGTTTTAGCTGCGGTTGTAAATAATGGGTTAGCACTCGAATTTGCATCTGATAGATTAAAAAATGAGAAAACTATTGTTTTAGCTGCGGTTGTAAATAATGGGTTAGCACTCGAATTTGCATCTAATAGATTAAAAGATGATAATGATATTGTTATAGCGGCAGTTAAAAATAATGGGTTAGCACTTGAATTTGCATCTAATAGATTAAAAGATGATAATGATATTGTTATAGCGGCAGTTAAAAATAATGAGTTAGTAATTGATTTTGCATCTGATAGAATAAGAGATAATGGTATAATTATTTTTTTAAATGTATGGATGGGACAATTATTGGGGTTATTTAAATCTTAGATATTTATATTATATTATATAAATATATAATATGTTATTAATCAAAACAGTTGCTATAAATTATAAAAAATTATACGAAATTCAATGTAAAAAACTATTAAAATTAGAAAAAAGTTTTAATTTACTCCAACAAACAAAGAAAGGTCATTTATGTTCTGTTAATGGTGGGAAATATGAGAATGAAATTTATAATATTGTAAGATTGTGTAGTATAAATAATAATAAATTTAATACACAAAATGAAAAAGATTTAGGTGGATCAAAATCAATTAATAATATTGAATGTAATTATCATAAACATCAAGATATTGGAATTGAAGTTAAAAAATATAATACACCCGATTGGATGCAATGTAGTATAAAATATAATACAGAAACTAATCAATGGAAAGGTAAAATACCATCAAAATCTAAAAACTTATTTAATCAACTTTTGAATAATATTAAAATATTTAATGGTAATATTTCACCATTTATGAAGAAATCAATTACTCACAAAGAATGGATTACAATTAAAAATAAAACAGATATGTGGGATGATGTATATATTGATGTACCTAATGATACAATACAAAAATTATATAATGCAAAAAAATGTCAATATATTCAAATAAGTAAAGGATATGGATTGTATCATCTTGGTGATGATGTGTGTAATTTCAATGTTCCTAAATTAGAAATAGAACAATGTATTAGAATTAGAACAAAAATACATACTAAAAAAAATAAAAAAGGATTTTGTAGTTTATCTGTTACAGTTGCTTGTCAACCTAAACAAATAAAATTATTAAATAAATCTATATATTCACTTGATGATGTATCAAAATTACCTAAAATACTTTGTTATAATACTATCCAATAATTACAATTTCTGATGATTTTTTTGATTTATTCATTCCATAATTCCAAGGGGATTTATTTTTAATAGATTGACTATGCATTATATACTATATTTTGCTAATACATATATATTATTTAAATCAATTTTTATTTTTGATAAAAAACAATGAATTAAAAAAATTAATTAACCCTCCCACAACCAAAAAATGGATGTATGTCGACGATTTCGAGTTCTTTGATTTGAGCTATTTGATCCTCAACAGGATGTTCCAAAATGATGTTTAAAACCGATTGTTGTTCTCGACCCAACATGGTTAGCAACACAAGATATGCGGCAACATTCTCAACTGCAATGTTAATAAAAACATCTTGTTGAAGTTCAGACAATTGAACGTAATCATTGTAATTTGACTCGTGATCTAAACACATTTCAACAACAATGTCGCAATGTGTTTCTGAAATACGTTGTGGTTTGGTTTCAGACAAAACCAAGAGTGTTGGAACAGATTTTTTTGCCTCCTTTTTCTGTTTTTGCACGCTTGTGATGTATAATTTACAGAGAACGTTCCGTGTAACATTATCACGAGATACTTTCATACGACGTTTTTGAATACACTTTTGTTCTTTCTTGTGATTATTACGTCTCCTACGAAATAATTTTTGATTTGAATTAGAATTACTAGTCATACTTAATTATTTATAAGCTTCTTATAATAAATAAAATTCAATTTTTATTAAAATTTAAATTTAGTATCAACTTTTGAGGCCCATTCAAATCGTTTAAGTAAAACCTTTGTAAATAATTTTTCAGGAGGAATATCAAATTTTTTAATAAAAGCAAATATTATTCTTGGATCTATATAATTATTTTTAGATGTACCCAATGATACATTTTTCATTTTAACTTTTGTATCTTTTTTTAATTTCATTGCCTTTATTTTAATATTTATTTTATCAACATTTTTCTTTGATTTTTTTTCAAGATATCCTTTTTTTTTCTTTAATAATTCTTTAATATTGTCATTGATTTTTTCTAAATATACATCCATAGATGTATTTGTGCTTTTTTGATGATTACATAATAAAGCAACAGCTGTATTAGCTTGATTAAACATTGCAATTAGATAATTTAATTTTTCATTTGGATCAATGTTTGATATTTGTTCTTGTTTAATTTTATCAATTTCTTTTTGAAATAATGAACTTGCGTTATATGTACGCCATACTTTTGCAGTCAAGCCTGTCATTATTGAATTTAAATAATCATTTAATATAGTAGGTGTTATTAAATTAAATAAATTATCTTTTTTATTTTTTAAATCAATAAACTCTTTTAGATTTTTATATATTTGTTGATGAACAGTTATTTTTTTACAATATCTAACAGAATCTTTTCCTAAAAAATCTAATTTTATCATATTATTCTCTAATAATGTCATATGTTCTACTCTTAATGATGTTACACCAACTGTATCAGCTTCTTCTTTTGTATCTTTATTCCCTCCAACTCTTAACGATAAATGATCAATTAAATATAATGCTGTTGATAATTGTCGATTTTTAGGATTTTCGTTTGATAATTGTTTTTCATAATTATCACGAATGGTATTTGCTTTTTTTTTTAGTTGTCTTGCTAAATCAAATTTTGTTTCATCTGATTTTGATTTAAAAAACGAATCTAAACTTGTGAAAATATATTTATTTTTTCCTGTAATTTCTTCTTTCCACGAAACTAACCATATTACAGATTGGTCATGAATAACCTTTGCCCATTTATGATCTTTAATAATTGGAACAATAGCATCTTTAGATAAATTAATAATTACATCTTCTGGTACAATTCTTTTTTTAATTCGTCCTATTTTTGGATGTGTTCCTCTTCCTAAAAATATACCAGGTGGTTCAATTTTAAAATTACCAACTTGTTGTTGCACACCATCAATTATACAAAATTTATAAGGTTCTTCAATTTCATTTTCTTTTTTTTTACTTTCTTCTTTCTCTTCTTTTGATAAACTTAATTTATTTTCTTTTTCTTTTATTAAATATTTATTAATTAATGTAAAATCAATATCATCAATATTATTAATATTTAATTCTTTTGGTAATGTTGGTTTAAAATCTTTCCAAAAATTCTTTTTAAATGTATTATTTTTAAGATATTCTGTATCTATAAATTTAGCATACATTGTTGCATATTCTTCCGCTTGTTCTGGCAAAACAATTTCTTTATTATTAATAATAACTGGTATTTTATGAGATTTATATTTTTGTGGAAACATTGGACCATTATGTATTAAAACAGTCCATTGTGGTTTTCCTCCTCCAGTCATTAAATTAAAATCCCAATGAATAGAATTACAACAAACATTATTGTTATTGCAATTAAACGAACATTTCATTAATATAATTATGAAAATAAAAAATATAATCTAAATTAAATTTTTACAATTAATTGATTCAAATTTATTTGAATTGATATTGAAACAAAATATTAAACACGAGTCATCTTGATTAATACAATTACAATGTATAATGTTAGACATGGTTTGATTAATACTCGATGATTTTTTATTTAACATCAACATTATAGATCTTATGTCTAAATTTGATTTCAATAAATTAAAATTACAATGAATAGAATTACAACAAACATTATTATTATCACAATTAAATGAACATTTCATTAATATAATTATGAAAATAATATGACTTTATTTAAATTAATTTTTTATTCATCATCATTTCCAATCCACTCTTCAAGAACATTATCTAGTTCAACTTTATCAACTAAATGTTCTGCTAAATAACTCTGATGATATTTTAAAATAGTTAATGATTGGGTTTTTTGTATTCCAATTGATTTGAAAACAAGATAATTCTTGCAAGTGTTTTTTTGTCTAAATATGCTTTCATTATTAATAAATTAGATATACATAATATATATACAATTGAATGTTTTAACACCAAGTATGATTTTATTATTCCTTATCTAGATGTTTTGGATAAAACCAAATATAAATATTACCACTGAAATTATTGATATACTATATGCTTATACATTTGATATAAAAAAATGATTTTAATTAAATAAATTTAATTTAATATTTAACAAGTTAGTTTAATTTTTTAACACATTTAAATAATAAAATCCATTAAAATTAATAATATGGATAAAATTAAAGATAGCATTCAAAATATGATTAATAAAATAAATGATATTAAAATAAATGATGTTAAAATAAATGATATCATGAATAAAAAAATTGAATTAAACATATATAATAATATTGATGATAATATTGATAATAATATGTCAGTAGTTTTAAAAAATACCATTTCCAATCCTAATCTTAAACAAGATAAAGGATTAAAAAGAAATACAATTGATAAATATTATACAAAACCAATTGTTGTAAAACAATGTATTAAATTAATTAAAAAATACATCAATATTACAGAAAATGATTTAATAATTGAACCAAGTGCAGGTAATGGATCATTTATTAAAAAAATAAAAAAAATATCAACAAATTATGAATTTTATGATTTAGAACCGGAACATGATGAAGTGTATAAACAAGATTTTTTAAATTTTGATCACACCAAATTAAAACAAAAATACACAAATATTCATATCATAGGTAATCCACCATTTGGACGTCAAGCATCATTGGCAATAAAATTTATAAAAAAATGTTGTTTATTTGCTAATAGTATATCATTTATTCTCCCAAAAAGTTTTAAGAAAGATAGCATGAAAAAATCGGTTGATAAAAATTATCATTTAATCCATGAAATAGATTTATTAGAAAATTCATTTTTAGTTAATAATGCGGAATGTGATGTTCCGTGTGTTTTTCAAATATGGCAATATAAAGAAGAAATTAGAGAAATAATTGATATAAAAATACCATTAAATTTTAAATTTGTTAAAAAAGAAGATGTTCCAGATATTTCATTTCGTCGTGTTGGAGTTAATGCAGGAATAATCATGAAAGAAATAAATGAAAAGAGTTTTCAATCACACTATTTTATTAAATTTACTAATGATAAAACAATTGATGAAAATATAGAAAAATTAAAATTAATAAAATTTAATTTTAATAATACTGTTGGTCCGAAATCTATATCGAAACCAGAATTAATAGATGAATTTAATAAATATTTAATTTAATTTATTTTAAATGAAGTTTAATTAAATTTAATTGAAAAATTTATTTATTATTATTTCAATATTTTTTAAATAACATAATGTGTTATTTAAAAATCCTATTTCAAATAATTTATATGCTTTATTTTTATCACTATTAAATTTTATTTTATTACACACAACACATAATAATTTACTTTTTTCTGTATTGATATTATTATTAATTAAATATTTAGAACCTCTATTTGTTTGTTGTCCACCTCCCCATAAATCTAGTTGGTTCATTCCTATAATTACTTTACCTGATATTTTTTCAAGAATATACCAATCTGGTATTTCAGATGTAATACATGTTTTACATTGTTTTTCAAATTTAATTTCAAATCTTTCATTATTTAATTTTAAATTATTGACAGTTTGTTTGACAATATTATTAAATTTATTTCCTCTTATTACACCTTTTGTTCCTGGTGGAATTAATTCTAATATATAATCATTTATAATTAATTCTTTTTTGTCAGTTTCTATATTATATTTTTCTAATATTATTTTTAAGTTATTTATTCTATTTTTAACTGATTTACATTCTTTATACTCGTTTATTAAATATGTATCTTCTAATTTATTAACAGTATCAACACAAAAATCTTTATCAATTCTATTATTTATTCCATTCATTTTTCCGTTATCCATTTTTTTATCCAATGTTAGTTTATCTTCTTTAATATTAGATTTTTTACTTTTAATGGTTGTTGTTTGTTCCATATTATTTAATATTATATTTAATAGTTGTTAATTAAATCGTTAATTCAATTTTTACTATTTTTCAGTCCAGTGTTCATTTAATGAATTAAAATTAATTTAATAATCATATCAACTTATATATTTCAATGAGTGTAATTCAAGATATGTCAATTAAACAAGTTTACATTCAAATCGGTAAAGAGTCAGAATTTGATCACGTGTTTCTAAATTTTTATCAATCTTTAATTCTGGGTCTGAACTATTAGATATTGGTGCGATAATGGTAAGAATATTATGTCTAGACCTGACTTGAAATTAAAAAGGTATTAATACTGGTTGAAATTTCAATTGATTCTGTGAACAATCTAAATATTTTAATCCATCATTTAATTTCGGTAAAGATTTTAGTTCCTGTTGTGAAGAGGACTATAATTAAATTACAAAACAATATAATGATTCTAATCCATCATTTAATTTATATAATGACGTTAATTTATTTCCAGAACAATTTAATGATTTTAAATTTTTAAATCTTGATAAATCAGGACATATTATTAATCCTTTATTTGAAATATTAATACATGTAGTATTATCTGGTAATTGGTCAATAAATAATTGTATAGTATCCATTAATAAAGTTATATTATAAATATAACCAAAATTTAAATCAATTTTTATTCATCATTTCCAATCCACACTTCAAGAATATCATCCAACTCAAACCCATCAACTAAATGTTCTGCTAAATAACTCGGATGATATTTCAAAGCAATTTTAGGTTCTCTCACTAACTCCCATAACCATCTTTTAAACTGAGTTTTAAATTTTAAACTGAAATATAAATGTTTGAATCTAGTTAATGTTTGTATTTGTTGTCTGAGTGTTCCAATACTATCATGGGAATTCAACAGGTTTAATGGATTTGAAGAACAATATAATTCTTCCAATCCATCATTTAACGGAGGTAAAGATTTCAATTGATTTGAAGAACAATCTAATAAATATAATGAATCATTTAATTTTGGTAAATATTCCAATTGATTTGAAGAACAATCTAATAAATATAATGAATCATTTAATTTTGGTAAATATTTTAATTGATTTGAAGAACAATCTAATAAATATAATGAATCATTTAATTTTGGTAAAGATTTCAATTGATTTTCAGAACAATATAATTTTTTTAAGGAATCATTTAATTTTGGTAAAGATTTCAATTGATTTATATCACAATGTAATGCTAATAATCCATCAGTTAATTCCGGTAATGATTCCAATTGATTCGTCATACAATATAATTCTTCCAAAGAATAGTTTAACACAGGTAAAAATTTCAATTGATTTCGAGAACAATCTAAATATTTTAATCCATCATTTAATTTCGGTAAAGTATTCAATTGATTCCCAAAACAATATAATGATTCTAATCCATCATTTAATTTATATAATGACGTTAATTTATTTCCAGAACAATTTAATGATTTTAAGTTTTTAAATCTTGATAAATCAGGACATATTGTTAATCCTTTATTTGAAATATTAATATATTCAGTATTATCTGGTAATTGATCAATAAATAATTGTATAGTATCCATTAATAAAGTTATATTAAATACAATTTTATTAAAATTTAAATCAATTTTTTATTCATCATCATTTCCTATCCACTCTTCAAGAACATTATCCAACTCCACACCATCAACTAAATGTTCTGTTAAATAACTCGGATGATATTTCAAAGCAATTTTAGGTTCTCTTACTAACTTCCATAACCATCTTTTAAACTGGGTCTTAAATTTTAAACTGAAATATAAATGTTTGAAATTATTTAATGTTTGTATTTGTTGTCTGAGTGTTGGAATATCATCATTTGGATTCAATAGAACAAGTGGGTTTGAATAACAATATAATTTTTTCAAGGAATTATTTAATTTTGGTAAAGACTTTAATTGATTTGAAGGACAAGATAACATTTGTAATGTATCATTTAATTTAGGTAAAGACTTTAATTTATTTTCAGAACAATTTAATTTTTTCAAAGAATCATTTAATTTTGGCAAAGACTTTAATTGATTTTCATAACAATATAATTCTTCCAAGCTTTCATTTAATTCTGGTAAAAATGTTAATTGATTAAGAAAACAAGATAATACTTGTAATTTTTTATTTAATAAAGGCACACATGTTAATTGATTTGATGAACAATATAATTCTTTTAAATTTTCATTTAATTCAGACAAAGACTCTATTTGATTTGCGTAACACTTTAATGATTTTAAGTTTTTATTTAACACAGGCAATATCGTTAATTGATTCAAAGAACAATCTAAGGATTTCAAAGAATCATTTAATTTTGGTAAGGACTCTAATTGATTTAAATAACACTTTAATTCTTCCAAACTTTCATTTAATATCGGTAAAGAAGTTAATTGATTTGAAGAACAATATAATTTTTTTAAGTTTTTAAATCTTGATAAATCAAGACAGACTGAAAGTCCTTTATTTGAAATATCAATATATTTTGTATCATCTGGTAATTGGTCAATAAATAATTGTATAGTATCCATTAATAAAGTTATATTAAATATAATTTTATCAAAATTTAAATCAATTTTTTATTCATCATCATTTCCAATCCACTCATCAAGAACATCATCTAACTCAACCCCATCAACTAAATGTTCTGCTAAATAACTCGGATGAAATTTCAAAGCGATTTTAGGTTCTCGTACTAGTTCCACAACCATCTTTTGAACTGAGTTTTAAATTTTAAACTGAAATATAAATGTTTGAAATTAGTCAATATTTGTATTTGTTGTCGGAGTATTGGAATATCATCATTTGGATCCAATAGTTCAAGTGGATTTTTATAACAATTTAATTCTTCTAATTTATCATTTAATCTCGGTAAAGATGTCAATTGATTTTCACAACAATTTAATGAATCCAAAGAATGATTTAATGCTGGTAAAAACTCGATTTGATTTGAAGAACAATCTAATTCTCGTAATCCATCATTTAATTCTGGTAGTGTATTCAATTGATTTCTTGAACAATCTATTATTTCCAACGAATCATTTAATGTTGGTAAAAAAGTTAATTTATTTGAATAACAACTTAATGATTTTAATTTTTCATTTAATGGAGGTAACATCACCAATTGATTTTCAAAACAATATAATGTTCTCAAACCATCTTTTAATTCAGGTAAAGTCTTCAAATAATTTGAAAAACAATATAATATTCTCAAGTTTTGATTTAATTCTGGTAAAGTCTTCAAATAATTTGAATAACAATGTAATATTCTCAAGTTTTTATTTAATGGTGGTAACAATGTTAATTTATTTTTCGAACAATCTAATTCTTGTAAGGAATCATTTAATACAGGTAAAGACTTTAATTTATTTAAACCACAAGATAATTTTTGTAAGGAATCATTTAATGTTGGTAATGATACCAATTGATTTGAAGAACAAGATAATTTTTTTAAGGGATTATTTAATGGGGGTAAAGTCTTCAATTGATTTGAACAACAATTTAAAGATTCTAAATTTTTAAACCTTGATAAATCAGGACAGGCTAATAATTTTCTATTTGATATATCAATATTTTTTGTATTATCTGGTAATTGGTCAATATATAATTGTACTGGATTGGACATTAATAAAGTTATATTAAATACAATTTTATTAAAATTTAAATCAATTTTTTATTCATTTCCAATCCACTCTTCAAGAATATTTTCCAACTCAACACCATCAACTAAATGTTCTGCTAAATAACTCGGATGAAATTTCAAAGCAATTTTAGGTTCTCTTACTAACTCCCATAACCATTTTTTAAACTGAGTTTTAAATTTTAAACTGAAATATAAATGTTTAAAATTAGATAATGTTTGTATTTGTTGTCGAATTTTATCAATTGTATCATCTGAATCTAATAGATCAAATGGATTTTCATCACAACACAAATATATTAATTTTTTATTTAATAATGGCAACGATACCAATTGATTTGAAGAACAAGATAATAGTTGTAATCCATTATTTAATTATGGTAAATATTCTAATTGATTTTCAAAACAATATAATTCTTCCAAGGAATGATTTAATTCTGGCAAAGATACCAATTGATTTACAAAACAATATAATTCTTCCAAGGAATAATTTAATTTGGGTAAAGATACCAATTGATTTTTATAACACTTTAATACTTTTAATTTTTCATTTAATGTAGGTATCTCTGTTAGTTTATTTAAAGAACAATCCAAATATTCTAATTCATCATTTAATTCGGGTAAAGTATTCAATTGATTTGAAGAACAATCTAATTCTTTCAAGCCATCTTTTAATATCGGTAAAGAAGTTAATTGATTTGAAGAACAATATAATTTTTTTAAATTTTTAAATCTTGATAAATCAGGACAGACTGAAAGTCCTTTATTTGAAATATTAATAATGGTAGTATTATCTGGTAATTGGTCAATAAATAATTGTAAATGATCCATTAATAAAGTTATATTATTAATATAACCAAAATTTAAATCAATTTTTTATTCATCATCATTTCCTATCCACTCGTCAAGAATATCATCCAACTCAACACCATCAACTAAATGTTCTGCTAAATAACTGGGATGATATTTCAAAGCAATTTTAGGTTCTCGTACTAGTTCCCACAACCATCTCCTAAACTGAGTTTTAAATTTTAAACTGAAATACAAATGTTTGAATCTAGTTAATGTTTGTATTTGTTGTCTGAGTGTTGGAATATCATCATTTGAATTTAATAGAACAAGTGGATTTGAATAACAACATAATTCTTTTAACTTTTCATTTAATTCTGGTAAAAACTCCAATTGATTTGAATCACACCATAATTCTTGTAATGAATCGTTTAATTTAGGTAAAGTCTCTAATTGATTTGAAGAACAATATAATACTTGCAAGTCATCATTTAATGCTGGTAAAAACTTTAATTGATTTGAATCACAATATAATGTATATAATGAATTGTTTAATTCTGGTAATGATTCCAATTGATTTTCATTACAATATAAATATTCTAATTTTTTATTTAATTTAGGTAAAAACTTTAATTGATTTGAATGACAAGATAATTGTTGTAACTCATCATTTAATGTTGGTAAAGAGTCAAGTTCCTGTTGGGAACATATACGTCCTGATAAGGACTTTAGTTCCTGTTGGGAACATATACGTCCTGATAAGGACTTTAGTTGATTTGAACCACAATATAATTCCTTCAAGCCACTATTTAATGTTGGTAAGAAAGTCAATTCATTTGAATAACAATATAATTCTTCCAACTCGTCATTTAATGTTGGTAAGAAAGTCAATTGATTTGACCAACAATGTAATTTTTTTAAGCCATTATTTAATACAGGCAAATATGTTAAGTGATTTAAACCACAATGTAATTCTTGCAAGCTACCATTTAATGTCGGTAAAAAAGTCAATTGATTGTGATGACAATGTAATTCTTGTAAAGAATCATTTAATACTGGTAAAAAAGTCAATTGATTGTGAGAACAATGTAATTCTTGTAAGGATTTGTTTAATGTCTTCATTGATGTTAATTGATTTTCGTTACAATATAATTTTTGTAATGAATCATTTAATGTTGGTAAAGACTTTAATTTATTACAAGAACAATTTAATATTCGTAAGGAATCATTAAATCGTGGTAAAGACTTTAATTTATTCCAAGAACAATCTAATTCTTTTAAATATTTAAACCTTGATAAATCAGGACATACTGTGAGTTTTTTATTTGAAATATCAATATGAATGACATTATCTGGTAATTGGTCAATAAATAATTGTATAGTATCCATTAATAAAGTTATATTAAATATAATTTTATTAAAATTTAAATCAATTTTTTATTCATCATTTCCTATCCACTCTTCAAGAACATTATCCAACTCCATCCCATCAACTAAATGTTCTGCTAAATAACTCGGATGGAATTTTAAAGCGATTTTAGGTTCTCTCACAAGTTCCCATAACCATCTTCTAAACGGGTTTTTAAATTTTAAACTGAAATATAAATGTTTAAAATTAGTTAATATTTGTATTTTTTGTCTGAGTGTTTTAATACCATTATAAGGAATTAATTGATAAATTGGATTTTCTTTTAAATTTAAACATTCTAATTTTTCATTTAATACAGGTAAATATGTTAATTGATTGCAAGAACAATTCAAGTCTTCCAAGTTTTCATTTAATGTTGGTAAATATGTTAATTGATTGTAAGAACAATTAAAGTCATCCAAGTTTTCATTTAATACTGGTAAAGTCTCTAATTGATTTGAATAACAATATAATCTTTGTAATGAATTATTTAATTTTGGTAAAGTCTTCAATTGATTATCATTGCAATATAATTTTTGTAAAGAATCATTTAATTTTGGTAAAGACTTTAATTGATTTAAACTACAACATAATATTTGTAAAGAATCATTTAATTCTGGCAAGGACTTTAATTGGTTTGAATAACAATATAATTGTTCTAGGTTTTTATTTAATTTGGGTAATGATATCAATTTATTTGAACTACACTTTAATATTCGTAAAGAATCATTTAATTCTGGCAAGGACTTTAATTGGTTTGAATAACAATATAATTGTTCTAGGTTTTTATTTAATTTGGGTAATGATATCAATTTATTTGAACTACACTTTAATATTCGTAAAGAATCATTTAATTCTGGCAAGGACTCTAATTGATTTCCAGAACAATCTAATGAAATCAAATCATCATTTATAGTCCTATTCGGGACGTATATGTTCCCAACTGGAACTAATATAGGCAAAGAATCTAATTGATTATAAGAACAATCTAATAAATGTAATGAATTATTTAATGCTGGTAAATATGTTAATCGATTTGAATTACATTTTAATTCTTTTAAATTTTTAAATCTTGATAAATTAGAACACACTAAAAGCCCTTTATTTGATATATTAATACAGGTGGTATCATCAGGTAATTGGTCAATATATAATTGCGTTGGTTTGGACATTAAATATATTAAAATATATAATTAAAAAAAATTTAAATCAATTTTTATTCATCATTTCCAATCCACTCTTCAAGAACATCATCCAACTCAACACCATCAACTAAATGTTCTGCCAAATAGCTTGGATGGAATTTTAAAGCGATTTTTGGTTCTCGTACCAGTTCCCATAACCATCTTTTGAACGGGTTTTTAAATTTTAAACTAAAATACAAATGTTTGAATCTAGTTAATGTTTGCATCTTTTGTCGAATTTCACAAAGGGTATCATCGGAATTCAATAGAATAAATGGATTTCCATTACATTTTAAATATTCTAATTTTTTATTTAATTCTGGCAAATGCGTCATTTGATTTAATGAACAATCTAATTCTTGTAAGGAATCAATTAAATTCGGCAACATATTAAATTGATTTGAACAACAATATAATTTTTTTAAACCACCATTTATAGGAACTAATGCGGGTAAATATGTTAATTGATTATAAGAACAATATAATATTTGTAAAGAATCATTTAATTCTGGTAAATATGTTAAATGATTAAAAGCACAATATAATTCTTTTAAGTTTTTATTTAATTTTGGTAAAGACTCTAATTGATTTGAACAACAATATAATCCTTGTAATGAATCATTTAATTCTGGTAAAAACGTTAATTGATTACGATCACAAAATAAATTTTTTAAACCATCATTTAATCTTGGTAAATATGTTAATAGATTATTATTACAACGTAATTCTTGTAAATTTTTAAATCTTGATAAATCAGGACATACTAAAAGTCCTTTATTTGAAATATCAATACATGTAGTATTATCTGGTAATTGGTCAATATATAATTGCGTTGGGTTGGACATTAAATATATTAAAATATATAATTAAAAAAAATTTAAATCAATTTTTTATTCATCATCTCCAACCACTCTTCAAGAACATCATCTAATTCAGCTTCATCAACTAAATGTTCTGCCAAATAGCTTGGATGATATTTCAAAGCGATTTTAGGTTCTCTTACTAGTTCCCATAACCATCTTTTGAACTGGTTTTTAAATTTTAAACTGAAATATAAATGTTTGAAATTAATTAATATTTGTTTTCTGATAAAAAATTGATTAAATAATTACTTAATTAACTAAATTATTATTATTTAAATGTTTATTTTTGAAAATTACGAAATTACAATTACAATTACTTTTGGTGATAAAGATGCTTTAGTTGGTGTACAACTTTTAGATAAACTAACTCATAAACTGTATATGAACAGTTATGATGAAAATAACGTATCAGCAATTAATATGACATTGGATGTTTTTTATAAAGTATTAAATACTGTTTTTAAGGCACTTGTTGATGACAATAAAGAAAATGCAACTAGTGAAATTATATCATCAAGTAACCAAATTAAATTCAAAATTCATCATAAATTTTATGTTGATTTTAAATTTGAATTATGTCTGTGGTTAAATGAAGAAACATTAATCGAAAAATCGGATTCAAACCAACTATTAATTGGAAAATTGGATCCAATTCAACAATTAATCGGAAACTTGAAACCAACCCAACCATTAATTGGAAATTTGGAACTAACCCAACTATTAATTGGGAAATTGGAACAAACTATTAATGAACAAAAGAAATATATTAATGTATTGAATGAAAATCTTGATGTATTTAAAAAAGAAACCACTGATAAAATATTAGAACGAGATAACGAGATTATTGTAATTAATATATGTTTAAATAAATTATTAGAACGTAATGACGATAGCAATATTGTTAAAATTAATACAAGGGTTCAGGCATTAAACAATGAGGTTGGATCATTAAAGGATGCTTTCCGTATAATGTGTTGATTTTAGTTAATTGATTGACTAAATTATTATTATTTTAATGTTTATTTTTGAAAATTAAGAAATTACAATTGATAAGAAATAAAATTTTGTTTATATCCAACTACTAGATTAACAATTTTATAAACTATATTCAAAAAGTTATCATGACATTGATTTATTAAAATTTAATATGACACTGGATATTTTTTTTAAGTATTAAATACTGTTTTTAAAACACTTGTTGATAACAATAAATAAAATGCAACTATTGAAATTGTATCATTAAGTGATTCTATTAAAGTTAAAATCCATTATAAATATTATATTGATTTTAAATTTAAATTATATTTGGGTTCTGATAAAGATTATGTGTTGGGTCCAAAAGAAATGTGTATCTGAAAATTAGAACAAAATATTGATAAACAAAAGAAAGATTTTGATGGGTTAATAAATAATAGTAATTCAGACATTAATAAAGTTATATTATAAATATAACCAAAATTTTTTATTCATTAATCGTCAGAACCAATCCACTCATCAAGAACATTATCCAACTCAACCCCATCCGTCAAATGTTCTGCTAAATAACTTGGATGATATTTTAAAGCGATTTTAGGTTCTCTCACAAACTCCCATAACCATCTTTTGAACTGGTTCTTAAATTTTAAATGAAATATAAATGTTTAAAATTAGTTAATATTTGTATTTGTTGTCTGAGTATTTTAATACTATTATTTGGTTTCAATAGATTTAATGGATTTAAAAAACAATATAATCTTTTTAATTCATCATTTAATGCTGGTAAAGTTTTTAGTTCCCGTTGGGAACATATACGTCCCGAAGAGGACTACAATTGATTTTCATTACAATATAATTTTTTTAAAGAATTATTTAATTCTGGTAGAGACTTTAGTTCCCGTTGGGAACATATACGTCCTGAAGAGGACTTTAATTTATTTGTTGAACAATATAATTCTTTTAATCCATCATTTAATTTTGGTAAAGACTCTAAATTATTTGAAAAACAATATAATAAATATAAACCATCATTTAATTTCGGTATAGACTTTAGTTGATTCAAAGAACAAGATAATAATTGTAGGTTCGTATTTAATGGTGGCAACAATACCAATTGATTTTCAGAACAATTTAAATATTATAATTTGTTATTTAATAGTGGTAATGATATTAACTGATTTTTAGAACAATTTAAATATTCTAATTTGTAATTTAATAGTGGTAATGATACCAACTGATTTTCAGAACAATTTAAATATTCCAAGTTTATAAATCAGGACATACTGTTAGTTGTTTATTTGAAATTTCAATTTGGGTAGTATTGACTGGTAATTGGTTAATTTGCGATTGTAATGTAGTATCCATTAATTAAATAAAAGTTATGATATAATTTTATTTTAAATCAATTTTTATTAAATACTAATATAACTCTATTAACTAAATAATCGACTAAATAACTTTGATAATATTTTAAATTAATTTTTTCCATAACCATTTTATAAACTGGTTCTTAAATTTTAAACTGAAATATAAATGTTTAAAATTAGTTAATAACTGTATTTTTTGCCTACACGTATCTATATCATCATTGGAATCCAATAAATCAAATTGATTTCCATTACATTTTAAATATGTTAATTTTTTATTTAATTTAGGTAAAGACTCTAGTTCCCGTTGGGAACATATACGTCCTGAAGAGGACTACAATTGATTTAAATAACAATATAATACTGTTAATGAATCATTTAATGGATTTAACGTCTTTAATTGATTTAAATAACAATATAATTCTTGCAAGTCATCATTTAATAGAGGCAACGACATTAGTTCCCGTTGGGAACATATACGTCCTGAATAGGACTACAATTTATTTGATGAACAATCTAATTCTTGTAAACCACTATTTAATACAGGTAATGTCTCCAATTGATTTAAATAACAATATAATTGTTTTAAATTTTCATTTAATGGTGGTAACGATACCAATTTATTTGAAGAACAATCTAATTCTTGCAAGTCATCATTTAATGTAGGTAATGTCTTCAATTGATTTAAATAACAATTTAATGTTTTTAAGGAATCATTTAATAGTGGTAATGACGTTAAATCATTTGAATAACAATCCAAATACTCTAATGATTTATTTAACGGTGGTAATGATACTAAATGATTTCCAGAACAATTTAAATATTCTAATGAATTAAATCTTGATAAATCAGGACATATTAAAAGTCCTTTATTTGAAATATCAATACGTTTAGTATTATTAGGTAATTGGTTTATAAATGTTTGTGTTTGTTCCATTAATTATTCAATTATTTAATATATAACTTTAATTTAAATCAATTTTTATTAAATAAATTAGTTGTTCATATTTGTTGTAGTAATTTATTTTTTTATTTAAAGAAATATTAATTTTATTATTATAATAATATGACATGTGTAATAGTTTCTGAATTTAATGAAATTTTATCTTCCTTTTTGGTTCAAATCATACCAATAATTGGTAGTTCGTATCAAAATAATTTAAAAACAATTATAAAATGCAATAGTACATTACCTATTGAAAATTTTTTATATTACGCAATTGAACATAGAGAGGATATTATGAATAAAGATGAACGATATTTTTGTGATAGAAAAGAAATGGCAAAAAGCACAAACCGTAATGATAAATTAGCAGAGATTTTTGAACTTCAAAATATATGGGAATTATTAGATATAGACTCTAAGGATAGTGTTTGGGAAATTTTCCAAGCATTATTAATTTTAGGAGATGATTATATTAAAATTAAATATTCTAACAATTATGAAAAATCGTGGCAAGATGTTTAATTATAATCATCAACTGAAAATATTTTCTTGGTACCTCCATTATATGTTATAGCATATTTATTATCAATCATTAATTGATTAATTGAAATTTTATCATTTTTAGAATTAAATAATTCTATTAGTAATCTCCCATATTTATCAAATTTTAAACATTTAACCCACATTAGTTTTTCTGATTCAGCACAAAAACTTTTAATTTCTTTTTTTGTCATTTTATAATTAATAATTGGTATATTTACAACTTGTTTGAGTAAATAATATTTTGATTCTATTGCAGATTTAATTTCTAAATTTTTAATAGTTTTTAATTTATTAATAGTTTCAATATCATTAGTATTTTTAATATCTGTGTTTTTGGGACATATTTCAGGACAATCTATCATATTCATTCTACATATAAAACGTGTTAATTTATTATTATGTCTCAATACGATATGTATTGTATCGCCGTCATATACATATACAACTTTACATTGTGTAATTGTATTATTTAATGTAAATTCTTGAACATCAAAAGATGCATTAGTTAGTTTATTTGTTTTATTAAAGATATTACCCATTAAAATTATAATATAACTTATTATAATTTTAAAATAACAATTTTTTTCGTTTATATAAAAATATCGTCAATTATTTCATCAATATAATCAAATAATTTAAATTTAAAATCATCGTCAATTAAATGTGGATGTTCGTTAATTATTTCAATCATGTCGCTCTCATTTTCTTTTGGAATAAATACTAATTTTACCCCTGCTTTTTTTGCACCAAATAATTTAAAATTTAATCCACCAATTTTTGTTATTTTACCAGTTAATTCAATCTCGCCAGTCATTGCTATATCATTTCTAATTGGTTTATTTAATATTCTAGATATAAATGCAGACGTGAAAGCACATCCTGCACTAGGTCCCTCTTTTGGAGTTGATGTTGACGGAGTGTGTACATGAAAACCATATTTAAAATTTGTAGTTAAATAGTTATCAAAATTAATAATATGTGGATACTTTTGTAAATTATTTTTAATATAATTAAATGCAGCTGTTAATGAACAGTGTGCGGATTCTTTCATGATAACACCCTGATTTCCTGTTAATTTTATTTCATATGATAATGAATTAGACATAAAATTATTAAAAATTTGTATTGGAATTATACCACCTTCTGAATTATTTGTTGCATATAATCCATTAATAACTCCTGTCATTTCTTTTTTATGTATTGTAACAATATCATTTTTAGGATTATTTAATATTTTAATAACCATATCTTTTGTTATTTTTTTTAATTTGTTAGTTTTAAAATCATTTCTTTGATAAATTTTATCTAAATTTAGTGTTAAAAATATTTCTTCAAGTTGTCTTTTTATAGAACGAACACCTGCTTCATTTGTATGATTAACAATAATATATTCTATTAATTCGTCAGACATATTAATCCATTTTTCTTGTGTTAATCCAATTGATTCAACTATTTCTGGAATAATAAAATTTTTAACAATTTTCTTTTTATCGTCAATATTATACGACGAAACTTCTAGCTGTTTTATTCTGTCTAATAAAATTGGATCAATTAATTTTGCATCATTATATGAAAATATAATTATTACTTTATCAATTGGAAAATCTATACCTTGAAAGAAACGATCTTGAAATGTTTTATTCATATTTGGATCTGTCAAGTGAATTAGAATACTTGTAATTTCATTAATAGAACCGTGTTTTGAACAAGTTTTATCAAGTTCATCAAAATATATAATACATCTAGATTTACCCATTTCTACCATTTTTTTAATTATTATACCAGGCTGAGAACCTGAATAAGTATAACCATGTCCGTGTAATAACTCTCCGTCGTTCTGCCCACCTAGTGTAATTTCTGCAAAAGGAATATCTAATGCTTCACCAATAGATTTAGCTAATAATGTTTTACCAACACCTGGAGGTCCAACCATACCAAAACAAGTACCTTTACTTGATGGATTTGTTATCCATTTACCAATTGTTTGTAATAATGTTTTTTTAGCTGATTCGTGACCATATGATAATTTATTTAATTTTGTTTCAATATTATTTAAATAAGATATTGGGTTAATAATATTAATATTATCATTTGGTGATGACCACGGATAATTTAAAATATGTTTGACAAAATTTAATTGTTTATAGTATTCGTTATTTGATAATTTCATTTCTTCTATTTTTTCCAAAGTTATTGTTTTTACAACGGATGGTATATTTTCATTAACAACTAATTGTTTTTTATATTCCACATCATTTAATGTTAATGATTTAATTTTTTCTAATTCAGTTTTAATATTATTATTTGATTTTTTAATTTTAACTAATAAATAATAAGGTAATCTTTGATTTAAATAATTATATATATATTGGTTATTGTTTTTCTTTTCTTTTGTTAATCTTAATAATAATCCAGCAATATTAATATTATTATCTGTACCAAGTAGTAATAAAAAAATATAATTAAACATAATTGCCAGGTCTGAATCTTTTGAAATAAATACTTTCATAATTGAAATAAATGTAGATTTATTTAATTCATTAAATTTTAAATAAGACGATTCAATATAATTAATATAATTATTTAATGTCATTGAATAAATATTTCCTAAATAATCATATCTTATAAATTTTTTAATAAAGGTAATATCTATCAAAGATGTTTTTAATTTTTTCATAATATCACTTTTTTTCTTTTGTAGAAATGGATAATTTAATTGACTTGTTTTAATAAAAGATGATAATGTGTCATTAATAAAATAACCTTCGATTTTAAAATATTCTGTTTCACTATTATTGTTTTTAATCCATAATTCACGATTTAATTTTAATAAATCATTATCGTTAAATATAATAGGATTTCTCAAATAATATTCATTATTAGAATTAGAATTAGATATATCATACTGTTTAATTTTTGTTGGAATAAAAATATGATTTAATTCAGATATAATTTGAACTTGATCTATTGATAATTTATTAAGATTTATTACCTTTATTAAACTCTCTAAATTTTCAAATCCATAATCAGATATAATATTACAAATTTCTATTTCATAATTATTTAATGGAAGATTTTCTAATTTTTTAATAATTGGTAATAATTTATTAAATAATATAATATCATTAATGTTTTCATCTTCAATTGTTAACAATTTAGTTATTTTAAAACTTAAATTATCATATTTATTATTAAGATTATTGATAATATAATTATTATATGATAAATTTAAATTTTTAGATATTAAAAAAATACTATTTAATACGTGGTTTTTTACAAGAAAATCAATAATATTATTTACAAATAAATAATCAATATGTTTTTGCAATTTTAATATTAAATCAGTTATATATTTATATTTATACTGTAAAAAATATAATTTTACATTATTTACTTTATTAATATTATTTGGCATTATTAATATCAAGATTTAAAATTATTTAGATAAATAATTATTCGTTTATAAAGTTTTTGTTTTTAAATCTTAATAAGATATAAAGAATTATAAAAATATTGCGTTTATATCGATTACATTTAAACAAATATAGGTGTATTTGATTTAAAAAAATACTATCTAGTAATAATATATAATGACAAACACCCGATCAAAAAACAAAAACAAAAACAAGAAAGTTGTAGACAAAGTCGTAAAACCAGCTGTTGAACTAGCTGCTACACCAACCACTGAACCAGTTGTTGAACCAGTTGTTGAACCAGTTGTTGAACCAGTTGTTGAACCAGTTGTTGAACCAGTTGTAGCACCAGTTGTTGAACCAGTTGTTGAACCAGTTGTTGAACCAGTTGTTGAACCAGTTGTTGAACCAGTTGTTGAACCAGTTGTAAAAGGAAAACGTGCACCTAAAACTAAACCAGTTGTAGCACCAGTTGTTGAACCAGTTGTAGCACCAGTTGTTGAACCAGTTGTTGAACCAGTTGTTGAACCAGTTGTAAAAGGAAAACGTGCGCCTAAAACTAAACCAGTTGTTGAACCAGTTGTTGAACCAGTTGTTGAACCAGTTGTTGAACCAGTTGTTGAACCAGTTGTTGAACCAGTTGTTGAACCAGTTGTTGAACCAGTTGTAAAAGGAAAACGTGCTCCTAAAACTAAACCAGTTGTAGGTCCAGTTGTAGGTCCAGTTGTAGGTCCAGTTGTAGATCCAGTTGTAGATCCAGTTGTAGATCCAGTTGTAGATCCAGTTGTAAAAGGAAAACGTGTTCCTAAAACAAAAACAGCAACTAAATCAAAGAAAGATAGTACATCTGTTGTACCTGCTACAAAAGTAGCAAAAGTAGCAAAAGTAGCATCAAGTGAATCTGTAGGAGCTACTGACGAAACTCTTGTAGATGGTACAACTCGTAAAGTAAGATCTTTTAAAGTTAAACTTCCGAACAAAGAAGAATTTGAAGGAAGATTTACTGGTCTCACTCCATACCAAGCAGCAAATAAAGCATTAAGTAAATATTACCGTGAGACAGAAGCACCAAAAGTAGAAATTACATTTGAAATTTGTGAATCTACTCGCAAATCTAAAAGATCTGTTTATGTCTATACAGGACAGCGTTATCAATTAGATGTACCAGTTAAATATACAATTCAAGACGGTCGTGAAATTGTTAAAAACTTTAAGAATTCTCTCAAAAAAGTAAAGAAACATGAATTACTTGCACAAGAACAAACACAAACTGTATGATAATTTTTTATAATTAATTTTTATTATAATATATAAAAATATATTATAAAAAAATATTATTAATTGATGATTAATTATTTTAACTTTTTAATAAAATCATTAATTTTTTCAATAACACAATCATAATTATCATCAATATCGTTATTAATAATTAAAACGGGAACTTCCTTATAATTATTAATCCAATCTTCATGATATTTATCTAATTCTTCCAAGTATTCAAAAGAGATTAATGATTCTTCATTTCTTGATCTTTTACAAATTCTAGATTGACACTTTGTTGGCGAACATTTTAGATAAATTAATGCATCTGGCTTTTTATATAATTTTTTTTTCATGTATTCAAACCAAATATTATAACAATTAATTTCTAATTTATTCATTTTATTTGAATCAATACATGATTTACCAAAAATATATTTATCTGTTAAAATTGATCTTTCACAAAATCTAATATCTTTAATTTGTTCAACATCAATAGATTGGAGTCTTGTTGTGAAAACTATATTTTGAAATAAATGAGCATATCTCGTTGGATTTTTATAAAATTCTTCAAGTAAATTTGTGCCATCATCGCCTTTAATATTTAGCCATGTATCTACTGGTTCGTATATAACCTCATTTTTTCATCTAATGCTAATTTATTTAAGAGTGTTGATTTACCGCATCCAATATTTCCATTTATTACAATATTAAGTTTATGATTCATTAATAATATATATAGATAATAATACAAATATAAAAAAATTCAATTTTTTAAAAATTGATTAATACAATTTTTTAAAAATTGATTAGTACAGGTTTGAAATCAATTTTCTCTAATTTATACTTATTTTTAATAACAATTTTTGATCTATTATTAATATTATTTACAACAATAACATCACTATTTAAAAGTAATGAATTATTTGCATATAAAATTTCTTTAATATAAATAGTATCTTTACATTTAATACCATAAATCACAACAATTAAATTTAATTGTTGTTCTAGTCTTTTAATATAATATTTATATGATCCGTGATTTAAATTTATATCTGCAGGAATTTTATTAACACTTAAACACTTTGATTTAACTTCAAACTTTCTAGTACATGTTCTGCATATAATATCCAGCGATGGGGTATGATTTCCCAAAACAAATAACTCATTAGAATAGCATTCAGGACACTTTAAATTATTAGCAATAAAATGTTCCATAATTGTACCTATTTTATTTTTATTTTCTGGCGATTCTATTGCCTCAAGTTTACAATCTCTACGATTATGATTACCACTACAGTAATGGCATTTAATTTGACGATTTAATGTACACATTTAATATATATATTAAAGATATTAAACAATGTTTTAATTTCAATTTTTTTGACAATAACCTAATAATTCATCCAATCCCTGTTTAATTCTATTAAAATCGTCATTATAACCAATTGATACTCTTATTGTAGAGACATTATCTATTTCATCTATATAATCATCGATTTTAGTCATTTTAGAACCAAATGATGTTTCAACACTTAATATTAATAATTTATTTGTAATTTCTTTTAATTTATCTGGTGATATTTTAAAACCAATATTAAATGTTGATGGTATTAAATTATTTTTAAAATATTTATCTATTAATTTATATGAATTATGATATTTTAATGCTGGATGATTTATAGTTATATACAAAAATTGTGATAAATAATTTAAAACTTGATAGGTTAAGTTTGAAGCATTTTTTATTCGTTCATCTAAAAAGGTGATTTGATGTTCAATTATATTTAATTGCAATGGACTAATATGTACTCCCGTTATTCTAATATAATCATCGGCCATTTGATAATCTTTATCATTTTTAAATAAACATGCACCACAAATAGCATTACCACCTGAATATATTTTACTCAAAGATATTGTTACAATATCAACATCATAATCAAGTGGTGAAAAAATAGAACTAGATAACCATGTATTATCACATATTACATATAATTTTAATGACAAATCTCTTAATTGTTTAATTAAACCAAAATCAAATATATTACCATTTGGATTTGAACAACTTTCAATAAATAATATATTAATTTGATTTGATACTGTTGATGTAAATAATTCTAACAAATTATTATTTATTTTATATAAATTTGTTATATTTTTATAATATTTAATTAATTCAAATGTTTCATGATATAATTCATCACTATAAATTATATTTACATTAATATGTTGTTTAATAATGGTATCAATAGCAATATAATTAGAGTGTAACCCAGAATTTGTTAAAATAACATTATCATTATTATATAATAATCTTAATGTAGATTTAAGATTCTCACTATTATTATTAGTATATCTTGAATATATTTTAGTTTTAGAGTCAATAACTAAATTTTCCATTTATATAAAGGTATAATTAATTTTTTATATATAAAATTTAATTATAAAAAAAAGGTTTTAATTATAAAAAAAAGGTTATGCTTTCATGTAATTAAACTTGAAAACATCACCATCAAACGAAACTGTAAAGTCGTCATAATCCATCCAAGAATAATCACCTTGGACACATGGCGTGTTTCGAAACTTTCCAATACTGTAGTAATTACTCATTTTGTTAATCGTCCATGGTTTCTTGTATTCGCTTTCCTGAAAAAAAGTATTCAAAAACCACTCTCCAGTAATACTAGTAATGGTGCATTCTTCGTGCGGCATTACCAAAATCGAGCCTAGTTTATTTAAACCAGACATGACATGAATCAACCCGTCAACCATAATTGGAAAGTCGGTGTTGTTAATAAAATTACATGTTTGTTCTTTAATGGACATACAATACTATATAGTCATACTATAATATATTATTTTCAATTTTTTATAATATTATGTTTTGATTAAATTCAAAAGAAAATTTATCAAATACCAATGTTTGAATGATATTTGAAAATTCTTTATCAAATTCACTTTCCATTGTATTATATGTACTATATTCATTATATAATTTATTTAATATTAATGATAAATAATCAATAATTTCTTGTTTATTCATTAAAAAATTATCAACTAATGAATCTCTAATAATTAATAATATTTTATTTTGTAAATATTTAAAGTCAGAATATTCTTTATTATTAAAAATATTTTCAATAATAACTGGATTTATTTGTTTTTGTAAAAAATCAATAATTGTTTCTTTGTTAATATTATTAATCATATTTTTTTTAATATCATAAAGTTTATATTTATTAATATTAAAAATATTAATATCTTGGTCCAATGTATCTTGAAATGTCATTAAATAAGATACATTTAAAATATGTATAGTTTTATCAACAGAACCTGATATTATATATTTACCATCTGGACTATATGACACACAATTAACAGCATCTATATGTCCAGAATATGTTTTTATACATTTTCCATCACTTGTGTCCCAAATACGAACTGTATTATCACACGATCCTGATACTATATATTTATTATCTGGACTATATGATACACTATTGACATTATTAGTGTGTCCAATATATGTTTTTATACATGTTCCATCACTAGTGTCCCAAATACGAATTGTATTATCGTCCGAACCTGAAATAATATATTTATTATCTAAACTATAAGCAACGCTATTAACACATTCTGTATGACCACTACATATTTTAATACATTTTTTATTAATAATATTCCAAATACAAATTATATTATCATTTGAACCAGATACAATATATTTTCCATCATAACTATATGCGACACTAGTAATATATGATATATGATAATCATATCTTTTAATAATATATTTATAATTAATATTCCATAATCGAATTGTATTGTCATCAGAACCTGATATAATAAAATTATTATCTGGACTAACAGCAACACAATTTATAGGATTTGTATGACCTAGAAATATTTTTATACATTTACCACTAACAATATCCCAAATACGATTTGTTTTATCACACGAACTAGATATAATATATTTACCATCATGATTATATATTACGCTTGTTACACTATTCTTATGACCAACACATTTATTAATACATTGTCCATTAGTTGTATCCCAAATTAAAATAGTATTATCATCAGAACTAGAAACAATGTTTTTACAATCTGGGCTATATGACACAGATGTAACTCCTTTTGTATGACCTGTACAAATTTTAATATTATTATCAATATTAAAAAAACGATTAATATTATAATTTTTAAAAATATCTTTTTTAAATTTTATAAAAATATCTTGGTTTATTTGTAAATCTTCATTTTTTTCAAATAATGACATTATTATTTAATATAATAATGTTTCAAACGTTTATATAAATAATGTACTTTATTATTTTCACGTATAATATTCCATATATTATATTTAATAAGAAAAATTATACTATGTCCAACTTTTTATAATACAATGTAATAAATATAACGTTCAAATAATAAAAGTTTTTATTAAGAAATATAAAATTCTTATTAATAATAATGGAAAATAATTTTATTGATAGTTTAGATAATTATAAAGGATTATATTATCATTTTTTAGACGGATATTTAAATAAAGACTCAGGATATGAAATAGAAAAGTACCGTGATATGTTTATTAAATATCCAGAATTAACAAACGGGTACAATATTCATTTATTATACATAAATTATGGTGATGGATATACGGTGATTGATTTATCTACAAAAGAAATAAGAAACGTTGAATATGATTATTTATATAGCAGTTTTGAAATATTGAAGAAAGTTTTTAAATATTGTATATATCATATTTCAGCAGATGAACACGCAACAAGTTTATTGATTAGAATTGATGATACAAAAAAATTAACAATATCTTGTGTTAATTCAGGAAACGGAATTCAACATTTTGAAGAGCTTTTGGAACGTGATGGAGATTATGTTTTACCATTTAAAACATTTGTAATATCTGATAATATTGAATATGACGATTTTACAAAAATATCAACAGTATTATTGGTTCCATATTTTTACAGACAGGTTAAAGACTTGTATTATAATTACACATATACCACGAACGAATATGACGAAGAAGTTAGTTATGATCACATAAAATATACATATACTTTTGATGAATTGTTTTGTAATAATATGTTAGAAATTAGCATGTTATTTCCAAAAATCACTGATTTGTTAGAAAAAGTAGGATTTGTTATAGAATATACAGATATTAAGGATTACAAAAAAAAAAATTTATGTACAAAATTAAATTTAAAAACATTTGAAACTAACAATCACACATTAGAAAGTTTAACACCAATTAACATTAATTATACAAAGAGTTATTATGTAATCATAATGAACGTATTAATGAATTTTACCAAAGAGGAAACTTTAATTAGTGAAGATTTATTAAATCATTCAAATTTAAATCTGAATAAAAATATTAAAGATAATATTATATTACATTGGAAAAATGATAAATTATTTATAAAAGAACAACAAAGCGGTAGTTGTTCTTGGTTTTCATTATATTGGCCGTTAGTATTTTATAACATATATAATGATAATATTCCTAAATATTATTTATTTATACAAAGAATAAATGATTTTTATTATAAAAAATTGCAACAAATATTTACAGTTAAAAATTTTAAAATGAATATTGATAATGTGGTTATGATGAAAATATTATACAATAAATTTGTTGATTTAAAACTATTACATGACGATAATGTATTTAATAATGATGATTTAATTTACGGTGATGCAATTAATGGTGTTCCAATAAAATTTGAGTACAGTGATGATTATCAAAATGTAAAAATAAATATTCCTTTATTAAAGTATATTGCAGATCTACAAAATAATACAGATGATGTTCGTGTTAATTGTTATAATGATATACTTACTTATTTTTTTGTTAATTTTGTAGAAATATATAATTATAGTAAAAGTAATCCATATACTAAATTAAGTATATTTTATATATTTGCATATGAATTATATTTACATGGGTTAATTATAAATAAAAAATTGTTTACAAAGAATGATATTAATTATTTTGATACAATAATACTTGCCAGAGAGAAAAATAAACTATTACAACATGAAACTCAATTTATGAAACGCGATAATGAAAATAATATTATAGAAATTAGACGCAATATATCATGTTTAAATATTTTAATTGATAATGAAAATAATGAAAATAACGAAATAATGATAAATTTTCGAGTTTTACAAGAATGTAAACATATTATTTATTATTATAATAAAAAATACCCAGATAAATTTCAACATCCAGATAAAAACCATGTATTAAATTTTTGTAATTTTATTAGTAAATTAATGATATTTATTGATATTTATAATGGCATATATAAACTATATATTTATTATAGTGATTTTTTTAAAGAGTTAATAATATTTTTAAATAATTCAACAACATGTAGAATAGATAATATTGAGACTATTCTACCAATGAAACAGCATCATGTATTTTATGATGTTAATTATATTAAAATAACTCCATATGATAATTTATTATTTTCAGTGAGACCAAATCCTGCACAACCAGTTTATGTGGATTATAAATTTAATACATATACAAGATCATATGATGATTATAATAATTTATTAATTTTTTTATATAAAAATCCAAATTATATTTATCAAAGTTTTAATAAAGAAAAATATATTATTAAAGATTGCCATTTTATTAAAATGAATATATATAATATATTTGAAAATGACGAATATAGAAATATTTTAATTATTTTTTATGCATCTAAATATTACGAAACAAATGATGAATATGACGAAGGTTTATATATTATAACGAATTTACAATTATTAATTATGGGTTATATCGGATTAACAGATGACACTTCTTCAGATTTTATAAAAAGTATTAGAACAAATCAAACTACTAATTTATATGAATATAGTTTTTTAAATTTACATGATTTTAAAAAAAAAATTGATGATATTTATTATAAAAATAAAACAAATAAACATGATTTCTGTCAGTATTTAAAAAATAATAAAGATTTATTAATACAATCGAGTGATGTAGTATTAAAGAAACATTTTTCTAAAGTTATTATAAAATACGAACATATCGAAATTGACGACGAAATATATTATATTATTGAATTTACATCTGATAATAATTTTTTAAAATTATTTAATGATATGAATGCAATATCTTTATTTAAACCTACAAATAATGAAATTTTAATTATTGTCAATGAAAATAAAATACAAATATTTTTTAACAAGTCTAATATGATAGACCATATATTGTTCAATGGTAATAAAGTTTTAAAATACACAGATATCGACGAACCATTTAAATATTTTATTCCTACAACATGTTTGCATTTTATATATAAATTAAATAATGAATATAATATTGCATATATTATTAATAATAATTATACTATTGATTTATTAGGCAACTGTTCGATTGGCACGAATGTATATAATATTAGTATCAATAAAAATAATATGATGTATCCGAACAAAGATTGTTTTGAACTCTTTTCAAAATTGTGTAAAAATTTTCATATTAACAAATTTAATATTCTTTATTTAAATGATTATAATAACAATTTTAAATATGCCAAAAATACATTATTATATTATAATAAAAAGGTACATGATTTATATGATTTTAATAAAGAACAGTTTATAAGAGAACAACTCAATATAAATATTAAATATATTAACTTTCAATTAATTGAAGTTAATAAAACTAACAAATTTTTGTCAAAAATTCGTAAATGTACATTTAAATATTATTTTATATTGCCAAAATTAAAGTATTATGTAACTAAATCTGAATGTTTAATTATTGAATATTCTGACACAATCAAAGACAAAGATATTAAATATTTATTTAATAATTATAAAAAATTGTATGAATATTTATTTAATATTAAAATTATCAATTCATTTAACATATTAATTAAAATTTTAGAATCTACTCGTCCAGATAAAGATATTATTTTTTGTAATCAAGTTAAAATATTAAATGATTATTTTATAACAAAAGAATATCATTTCAAGTATAAATTTGAAGCATTATTTGAATTGATATCAGGTAATGAATTGGTACATGAACAAATGGAACGATATACACAAATTATCGCAAATTATACAAAAAAAGTTCATGGTTATATTAAAAAACAATATGATACAGAGGATATTGTTTTAGAACAAACAGGAGGTAATTATCCACTACATCATTTTATGATGGGTAAAGGTAAATCAGCTATAATGACACCAATGTTATCTCTATATTTCGCAATAATACATAATAAAAATATTCTCATTGTTGTTCCATCACATTTAGAAAAACAAACACATAAAACCATTGATGAATATTGTCATATTTATAATATATCTAATAAAGTTATTATATTATCAGATAGTGATATTAAAAAATATTATTTAGCAAATGTATTTATGAACATTGATAACACAAACACAGTTATGTTAATTGATGAATTTGATACAATATTAGATCCAATCAAGAGTAATTATAATATTATTAAAAGTAAACAAGGTCCTGACGCATTACTTTATAATTTATTTAAACCTAATTTCGAATCATCCATCCAAGAACAAATTATTTTTGTTAAAAAGGGTGGGATGAATCAAGATGTTCTTAAACCTGAATTTTACAACCTAGTACAGACAGAGGTTGTAAAAATATTAGAACAATTAAATGATAACACATTATCAGAAAATATTAATTGGGGTATTCATCCTATTAAAGGGTATGCAATACCGTATAGAAGTAAGGGCAATCCGTTGTTGGATAGTAATTTTTCATCAAGTGTGTTAACAGTGTTTTTAACAATATATTATTATATTGTTATTAAAGAATTTGAATTAACGGAATTAATAGTAAATTATATTATTAATAATGATTTATTTGAAAAGTTATTCAATAGAGATAAACCAATTATTATTACATTTGAAACTATACATGATTTGTTAAACACAGAAGAATTAAAAATAAGTTTCTTTGATAATTTATTATTAAAAATATTATTAACAATTGAATTACCAAAAGAACGTTATAATACATCCTTTGTTGATATTTTAAATATACACGATGTTTATAAAATTGGATATTCGGGAACAATAAATATTAATTTACCTCCATTATCAAACATTAATAAATTTA